>Ga0210408_10000048_pt1 | contig 176433 bp, 150 predicted proteins | sample IncBWH4MmetaG_FD_155471 | JGI IMG/M metagenome (GOLD analysis project Ga0210408, IMG submission 155471) | Forest soil microbial communities from Barre Woods Harvard Forest LTER site, Petersham, Massachusetts, United States - Inc-BW-H-4-M | ecosystem: Environmental > Terrestrial > Soil >... | reverse complement strand
GCGTCCTTACGGAAACACCTACGCATGATTCGGGGTCAGGATGGTTCGCTATTCCTTTCCTGTAGGACTCTTTCATTCCCTACTTCATGCCGGTTTATCCCGGCGTTCCCTCCGCTGCCTCCGTGTTTCAAAGGTTTTGGTTTATCAGCGTTCATCCGCGCCAATCAGCGGTAAGAAGTTGGTTTTCTTTTGTTTTGCTGCGACCTCTGCAGTTAAGAGGTTGGCGTTATCAGCGTTATCAGTGGTAAGAACTTGGTATCAGATTGATACTCCCAAAAATATTAGGCAGCTTTCCCCATGAAAGTTTTTTTCGCTTTTCCCCATATACGGGTGAGAAGCTACCCAGGCAAGGGCTTCGCCCTATTACCGAATTGGATTTGGAACAGGAGGGTTTAGAGATGAGCTGCATCCATTTTTTTGGTCCACGGTCAAGAAAATCTTGGCTCCTGATTTCTCTGGCGACGCTTTTGCTGGCTGTGCAGGCTGCGGCCCAGGGTCAGGATCCGTCTGCCGCTTATAACACCTTGGCGCACAAGAAAATGCCGTCTCAAGCCGTCTTTGGATCAACTCCTGACCGTTTGGCTGCTTACAACAACTTCACACCCGACCAGCGCCATGCAATCAACGTAAGGATCCAATCTTATTTCCAGTCCAAGTTTCAACAGGCGATGGCTCAGCGTCAATCCAACATCAACAGTCAGGACCTCATGGTGCATTCACCTGGCCTGGAAGGAATCTTGCAACACATTGCCTCCTCCGAGCTCAACCTGGATAGTATGATCGGCTTCGACAATGGCAGCGGCTCATCATCGATGATGCCTCTGTATCCAGCTTCCGCCGGAGCGCTCGCGCCCAACCCGCCGGCTGGTCAAATTACCGGCGATGACTTGGACCATGACGGCCTGCCGGACAACTTCGAGAATCAACTGTCAGATCTTTTCAAACCTTCCTATCACGTGTCCCGGGGTGAGCCCGACAACTTTGCCACCTTTGCCAACTCGGTTCCTATGACGGTCCAACAAAGGCTTGGTCCAAATCCATTCAGTTATTTTCGGGTAAAGCCCTTGGGTTTTACCTCTACCACAGCATCTCCCGGCCACCCCAGCGTCGAATTCGGAATAGTTCAAATCGATTATCTTACGCTTTGGGACCACGATAGCGGCCTTGACGTCAGCGCTCTATGCGATGGGCTGATAGCGGTCTGCGCCGACGTGCTGGGCGTGGACCTGATTAATTTGGTCGGCCTTTTGAGCGGTCATGATTTGGACGACGAACACGCCGCCGCGCTGGTGGTGGCGCCAACCCTAAGTCCCGGACAATATAATTTTGATCCAACACAATACAGCGCAATCAACTACTACACCGCCGCCCATGAAGGAACGATCACCGACCACAGTGCTTTCATAGATCCCGGCTTTGCCGTTCCCGCCGGCGCCCACATCAAACTCTGGCTCTCGCGCAACAAGCACTCGACCTATGATTTCAACCCTGACGGGTTTCCGATTATACCTTTCGAACTTATCTTTGCTTACTATGCAACCATCTCGGACCTTTTTGATGCCCAGGTCATCGGTCCGGACGAATACCTGTACCTGCTCTATGTTGGCGATACAGTCTTCTTTGCGTGTGTGATTGAACACATGTCCGATCAGGGCGGAGTTTATGCGTCTCAGAGTGTAAACGTAGGCGAACCGCCTCCTGGAAACGTTCTGAACAATGCCGGTTTCATTCTCGACCCCAATCACGTTCTTCCTAAGCTGACTACGCCTCTTTGGACCCTGGTCCCCCCAAATTATCAGGGATATGTGGACCACATGGGTTGCGATACCATAGCCGGTTGGGCCGCAAACAGGAACCGCTTGAATGCCCCGGTCAACGTTGCTATTTATGATGGGCAGACACGTCTCCAGATCTTGCACGCGACTGACTCCAGGCCTGACGTCGGGAACTATCTCGGAGACAACGGCCTTCACGGCTTTAACATTCTTACGCCGTTGAGCTTGAAAGATGGAGTGGCGCATCAGGTCAGCGTAAGGTTTGAAGGCTCGGACATAAACTTAACGTCGAGCCCGAAGTCTCTCACCTGCGCTCCATCCATCGTAATTTCACCTTCAAATACAACGATCGAGCCGAGGCAAACGGTAACCCTTAGCTCCAACCTGAATACCAGTTGGAGCTTGCTGGGGCCGGGAACTTTATCCACTGCGGGCCCATCCACCAGCGTAACTTATACCCCGCCCATCAGCGCCAATATCGGTACGGTGGCCGTAACAGCCACCGATCCAAACAACACCAGCAACTCTGCCAGCGCAACCATCCGGTTGACCGCCCCTGCGCTGGCATTAGGTGGTGTTACCCCATCGAGCGGAAGCTCCACAGCAGCAACATTTACCTTCTCGGCAACGGACGGCGCAGTCGCTGGAATCGGGAATAACGCTCCAGTCGCCATCGGATTGCAATTCAATCCCGCAGGGCAGGGGGTGCTGAACTCGAATGTGTGCCAGATCATGTTTGGTCCCGGCCAAACCGGCGCCGGCATCTCCAACCTGGTGTTCCTGCAAAACGATGATGGTTCCTTCAGCAGCAACAATTGGGGTCCGCCGGGCGCTGCCCAGACGTTGTCGAACAGCCAGTGCTCGGTAAACCTGGCAGGTACATTCGGTAGTATTAACGGCAATACCATAACTCTGACTGTGCCGGTCACCTTCACGGCGGGATTTGCCGGGCAGAAAACTATTTATGAGAACATCTGGGACGCAAGCTTTTCTGTTGGTTATCAAGCTGTCGGCTCCTGGACAGTGCCTCAGATCAGCGACACGCTTACAGTAACCAAGTCCAGTTCAGGCACAGGCCGGATCGGTTCAAGTGCGGGAGGCATTTTCTGCGGCAATGCCTGTTCTGCCACCTTCACGCCCGGTACTACAGTGACAGTTACGGCAACTCCTGATGCCGGTTCCACTTTTGCCGGTTGGTCTGGCGGCGGATGCTCAGGTACGAATGCCTGCACGCTGACCATCAACTCAGCCACTTCGGTGACAGCCACCTTTGTTAACTCCGCGCAAACTACCGGGGGCTTGATCTCGCACTGGAGTTTTGATGAAGGCGGTGGAACCATTGCTTATGACTCCTCATCGTACGGGGCGAATGGAACCATCTTTGGTGCAGTATGGACCGGAGGACGGCTGGGCTCGGCCCTCCAGTTCAACGGAGTCAGTGACTATGTTGGCGTCAACATCAACTTGCCGGTAACGGAATACACGTTTGCCGCATGGTTCAAAACCACCGCAGCCAACGGGGCCCTCATGTCGGTAGTCGATCCTGTCAGTCCCAGCGCTCCCGCACATGACCGGCATCTTGGCCTGCAAGGAGGACGGGTTTGCCATCGAGTCTGGTCGGAAGAAACCTACTGCTCGCCCGGCGCTTACAACGACGGCCTGTGGCACCTGGCAGCAGTCACAGTCGGTAACGGTGGCGGACACCTTTATGTTGACGGCGTATTGGTGGCCACGGGAAACAAGACTGCCTCCGATTTCAATTGGCAGTCTGGTCTTGTGATTGGAAATCACGGATCGTATGGCGCTTTCGCCGGAGCCATCGACGATGTGAGAATTTACAACCGCGTACTGAGCGCAGCAGAGATAGCCTCGCTTTACGCCCCGCCCACAAATCTTGCGGTCTCGGTGAGCGGGAGCGGGACGGTCATCTCGACACCTGGCGGACTCAATTGCAGCAGCTCCTGTTCTGCGAGCTTCAATAATGGCGCCAGCGTCACGCTGACTGCCTCACCCGGTTCGGGATACGCTTTTGCCGGTTGGTCGGGTGGAGGCTGCTCCGGTACAGGGTCCTGCACAATCCAACTCAATCAGAACACCTCGGTCGGCGCCAGCTTTGTCCCGTCACTGCAAACCTTGATGGTGGGCAAGTCCGGCTCGGGGACCGGCACAGTGAGTTCGAGTCCCGGCGGCATCTGGTGTGGCGGAACCTGCTCGGCCAACTTCACGGGTGGCAGCTACATTACCCTGACGGCCACTCCAGACGCCGGCTCTGCATTTGCCGGCTGGTCGGGTGGCGGTTGCTTTGGCACAGGGGCCTGTACCGTTTTGATGAACTCAACCCAGTCGGTGACAGCAATATTCAATGCCGCTTCGCCAGTAATCACTGCGGTGACTGACTCCAGCTACTCCAGTACCCTCTACAGTTACAGCACGATCATCGTCTGGGGATCGAACTTCAGCCCGGGCGGCGGCAACACTCTTCAGTTCCACAGCTACAGCGGTTTCGCCGACGTATGGATGTATCAGGGTGACGGTCATTACTACTGGGATTACGCCACCAACCAGATCAATGCCAGCGTGGACTACAGACTCGCCTCCGGATGGTGGAGCGTCACCGTGCGCAATGCCTCCGGCACACCCTCGGCAGCGTTCAACGTCTACATCAACTCGGCCATGCAGACTCTCTACGTCAGTAAGAACGGCTCTGGCACCGGGACGGTCTCTTCCAGCCCCAGCAATATCTGGTGCGGCTACTCCTGCACGGCCGGCTTTGCCAGTGGCACTTATGTGACCCTCTATGCCACAGCCGATCCTGGATCTACATTTGCCGGATGGTCGGGCGGTGGGTGCTTTGGTACCGGCCCGTGCACTCTATGGATGGGCATGACCCAGTGGGTCACCGCCACATTCAACATGGGAGGAGGAACGCCAACCATCACTGCGGTTACAGACGGAGGCTATAACTCCACCTTGTATACCTGGAGCACAATCGTTGTTTGGGGGACCAACTTCTCTCCCGGTGGTGGAAATACCTTGCAGTTCCAAAGCTACGCCGGTCTTCCCGATGTTTGGGCCTATCAGGGCGATGGTCATTACTATTGGGACTTTGCGACCAACCAGATCAACGCCAGCCTGGACTATCGTCTGGCCCAGGGATGGTGGATGGTAACGGTCAGGAATGCCAGCGGAGCGCCTTCATCGGCTTTCTGGATCTACATCAACTGAATTGCTATGGCGATTTAAGAAAGGCGGATGAGCTTGCCCAAGAGTAACGCCGAGGATCGCGTTAACAGTAACGTTTTATGGTGGAAGAACGGCCCTTTAGGGCCGTAGCAGAGCAGCATTTAAAGAGTGCGCTTTAGCGCTGGTGGCGCTGGGTTTAGCTCGGCCTGCGGGAATGCGGAAGAATATGGATATTCCGACGGCGTTCTTGCCAAGTTCTTGCGTACAGGGTTTTGGAGACACCAGGGCTGAAAGCCCGGTATTCTAAACGATCCCAATACATGGCCCTGAAGGGCCGTTCTTCCACCGTTTCTAATGTAGAAACTCCAAGCCCCGAACTTTAGCCAAACTTTAGTCCGGGGAGCATGGTCCTTTAGACCATGCGAAAAAAGGGCTTTTAGGAGGAGACTATTCCTGCGCTAGATTGGCATCCGGAGATTGCTCGCTCAGTCCACGTTTTGCCGTGCAGCGCGAGCGACAAGAAGAAAAGCAAGGTAAGCCTTTCTTCTACCCGGTCCGCATCTTCGCGAGAAGAACCCTTCATCCCGAGAGTTTTCTGTTCTACCCTTGATGCTTAGTCACTTCTTTATGGGAGCCTGCGTTTAGGGATGTTTTCGGTGTTTCCTCACCGGGGGCGCGTCCTGTTTGGTTTAAAAGATATAATCGCCGTACGGCTCTCCTGCCCGAGGTACAACGGTTCACGGTATATAGGGTAAATACAGGAATGCACACGCATCCTTCATGGGTTGAAGTCTCGCTTACAGCATTGCAACACAATTTCCGCACTGTGCTTTCTTACGTGCGGCCGGAAGCTGATGTGTGCGCGGTGATTAAGAACGACGCCTACGGCCACGGGGCCGGGGAGTGCGCTCTCGCTCTGCAGAAAGAAGGAGCCAAGTGGTTTGGTGTGAGTACTGCTGAAGAGGGAGTGGCCTTGCGCGGCGACGGTGTTAGCGCGCGCATTTTGGTCTTGGATGGTTTCTGGCGTGGTGAAGAAGAAGACATTGTTCAATACCGTTTAACCCCCGCCGTGTGGGACTGGAACCATATTGAATTGCTGGAAAACGCGGCGGAAAAGCTGGCATCCGTGCATCGCATCCCCGTTCATCTGAGGGTCAATACCGGCATGAACCATCTTGGCGTGGATGGATCCGGCCTTCCGGCCATCCTGGAGGCCATTCAGTCCGCTCCGCATCTCTCCCTTGAAGGAATGTTCAGTCATTTTGCAGCGGCTGAAGTCGTCGACGGCCCCCAAGGGGAATTGGAACTCCAGCTTTTTAGAGATGCCCTGGGAAAAGCAGCGGAGATGGGCATTTCTCCCCCAATTCAGCACATGGCGAACAGTTCGGCGGTGGCCAGCCGTCCGCAATCGTGGTTCAACCTGGTCCGGCCCGGCCTTGCGCTCTACGGCTACTTTCTGCCTTTTTCGTCCATCGTTACCGGACATGCCGATTGGTCGCTCGATTTGCCCGTAAAACCTGTGCTTTCCTGGAAAACCAGGATCGCCCAGATCAGGGAAGTTGCAGCAAATCAGCCTGTAGGCCATAGCAGCGGTTATGTAACTGAGTTTCCCACTAAAGTTGCGGTATTGCCCGTGGGCTATGGTGATGGACTCAACCGCCAGCTTTCATCTCGCGGACGGGTCATCATTCGTAACGATTACGCATCCATCATCGGAAACATCAGCATGAGTCTTGTTACGGTAGATGTGACCGGCATTCCGGGTGTCGAGGTGGGGGATGAAGTCATTATTATTGGCGAGACTGAAAAACGAAAGATCACCGCCTGGGAACATGCTGGTATCGCCTCAACCATTCCCTATGAGGTCTTTTGCAATATCTCCAGCCATGTGCCCCGGAAGTATGTGGAATAAACGCAACCGGCCATCACTTGCTAAAATCAAAGTAGATCTCTGAATGCCAAGTCTTTACCAAAAATGGATGTATGCCTGGGAGACCCGTCTAACCACCCGGGACACCAACCGTGTTGTGCGTCCCCTGGAATGGGGGATGGAATGGGCCAAGCGTTGGCCGCTAGTGAATGGCAACTGTCCTGAATCCGAACAAGGGTTTGAGTCCTTCCTGCACAAGCTGAATGACGAAATTGTGGGCCGCAGCGACGATTTCTTTTCTTATGAAACTCCATCCGATTTTCGCCTGGAAAAACGCAAGATAGAACTCTTCCCCACAGGCAGCAATGGTTCTGGAAAACCCCCGAAGGGTGAAGGTGTGTTTCTGCGCTTTACCTCGCCAGTGCATACGCCGCATCCTGAAAACGATCTTGTGAATGCCCGCTGGTTTGAAGCGCCCGGAAAGCGCGCGGTGATCGTGCTGCCGCACTGGAACGCCAACGGTATAGCCTACAACGCGCTTGGTCCGATGCTGAATCGTTTTGGCATCTCCATGCTGCGGTTAAGCATTCCTTATCATGACATTCGCCGGCCAACTGAAACCGTGCGCTCCGACTACGCGGTCTCTTCCAATGTCTGTCGCACCATTGACGCCTCGCGCCAGGCAATTGCCGATGTGCGCTCCTGCATTGACTGGTTGCAGGCCCAAGGCAAGGAAAGTGTCGGCATTCTAGGGACGAGTCTGGGCTCCTGCTACGCATTCCTGGCCAGCGCCCACGATCCACGGGTAAAAATAAATGTCTTCAATCACGCCTCTACATATTTTGCCGATGTGGTCTGGACTGGGCAATCGACGCGGCATGTGCGTGAAGGGCTGGAAAATCACGGACTAACCCAGGAACGCCTCCGCCAGGCATGGCTCTGCATCAGTCCAATGGCCTACTTTGACAAGTTCGCGCGCTTCCCCAAGAAGTGCCTGATGATTTATGCCAAGTACGACCTGACTTTTCTGCCCGAGTTTTCCCGTGAGGTCGAAGCCGAGTTTATGCGGCGCGGCACTGATTTGAAGACCGTGGTCCTGCCCTGTGGCCACTACACCACCGGCGAGACGCCCTTCAAGTTCATGGATGCTTATCACATGGTGAAGTTTCTGGTGAAGAATCTGTAAACTTTAGCGCTGGCACTTACCTCGGATTGCGCGAATGCGATGAATTAAACTCTGTCATCTACATCTCCGACGGTTTAGAGTGGCGCGGAACGTAATCCACCCGGACGAAATTGCCTTTCAACTAAAATGAAACACACATGAGCAGCGTCCCGCAATCCGCAAGGGTTCTTCCATTTGACCAAGCATACGAATTGGTCCAGCGATACTGCCAGAACCTGCAGCCGATGGAAACAGAGGCAGTCAGCCTCCTGCAATGCGCTGGAAGAGTTCTAGCCGGGCCGGTGCTTGCCGACCGGGACTTCCCCCCATTTCCGCGCGCCACCCGCGATGGTTTTGCCCTGCAATCTTCTGACTTGAAATCCGTACCGGCAACTTTGCATGTGGTTGGACAAGTCAAAGCCGGGAGCAACTATCCCGATCGTGTTGGAAGTGGCGAAGCCGTGGAAATCATGACGGGAGCGCCTGTGCCTGAAGGAGCCGATGCTGTTGTAATGGTTGAATACACCCAACGAAACGCCGACTCAGTGGAGATCCAACGTGCTTGCTCCGCAGGTGAGAACATTGTTCCTACCGGCAGCGAAGCCAAAGCCGATGATGAAATGCTTCCACGGGGGACCCGCGTGAATTTCGCGCACATTGCCGTAGCTGCCGCTGTAGGCAATGCCGTCCTGCAAGTTTATAAAAAACCGCGAGTCGCTATTCTTTCCACTGGCGATGAACTGGTGGAGGTGGCGGAGAATCCCACCGCCTGCCAGATTCGCAACAGCAACAGTTATTCCCTGGCCGCCCAGGTTCTGGCCTCCGGTGGAGAGCCGCTCCAACTGCCCATTGCGCCCGACGAGGCGGCCCGCACCCGGGAGTTGATTCAAGAAGGACTCAAGGCCGACCTGTTGTTGCTCTCCGGCGGGGTTTCCATGGGAAAATTCGACTTGGTGGAACAGGTGCTGAGCGAACTTAGAGCAGAGTTTTTCTTTACAGGAGTATTGATCCAGCCCGGACGCCCGGTTGTCTTCGGCCAAGTCAAAAACCAGGCAAAAGTTAAACCTGTTCCGTTTTTCGGCCTGCCGGGGAATCCTGTTTCGACCATGGTGACTTTTGAACTGTTTGTTGCCACAGTGTTGCAGGCTTTAGGTGGGGCGCTTCCTGTAAGATTAGCAACGGCCAAGGCAAGGCTGGGCAAAGAGATCAAGACCAGGACGGGACTGACGCGATTTTTACCTGCAATTCTGCGCGGAGGTCTAAACGATCCGGAAGTGGCGGTCATCCCGTGGCAGGGATCGGGAGACCTTCAGGCTTCAGCCCAGGCCAATTGCTATGTGGTGGTGCCACCAGACCGGGAATCCATTGCGGCCGGAGAGATGATCTCTATTCTGATGCGCTCATGCCCAAACTAAAGCCTAAGAAATTGTCGCATTATGATGCAAGTGGCCGGGCTACCATGGTGGACGTCTCCGCCAAGACTGCCACCAGGCGCGAGGCCGAGGCCTCGGCCTTTGTCTCCATGTCATCCGAAGTGTTGCAGGAACTGCCGAAGAATCCTAAAGGTAACCCGCTCGAGGTGGCCCGAATTGCAGGAATTACCGCCGCCAAACGCACTGCTGAATTGATACCAATGTGCCATCCGCTGCCCCTCTCCTTCATTGATGTGAGTACCGAGGTATGCGAGAATGGCGTAAAGATTTGCTCTCGAGCTACCACCACGGCCACAACCGGTGTAGAAATGGAGGCATTGGTTGCCGCCAGCGTGGCCGCCCTCACGGTTTATGACATGTGCAAAGCACTCGACAAGGGCATTGCAATCCGGGAGATCGTTCTGGAACGTAAGTCAGGCGGAAAGAGCGGGGAGTACAGGCGCAAGCCCGCCCCAAATCGGCTTAAGAAATAGATTCCATGCCAAGTAATATCAAGGTCCTGCTGGTCGACGATAATCCCATGGTGCTGGAGATGTTGCGGCAGGCAGTCGCCCAATTCTCCAGCGTCAGCACGCTTACCGATGGCGCTGATGCCCTGCTCAAAGCCATTGACGACCGCCCTGACTTGATCATTGCCGACTACACTATGGATGCCATGGATGGGCGGCAGTTGGTCCAAAAACTGAAGAGTCGCAGCGCCACCGCCCATATCCCTGTGATCCTGATGGCGAGCAAGACCGACATCACGGAAAAACTCAAGGTCCTTCAGGACACAGTAGAAGACTTCATTGAAAAACCATTCTTTCTGAAAGAAGCGGCTGCCCGCATCAAGAAAGTTGTCGATAAGATCTCACTGGAGAAGATGGCGCGTGAGGCCCCGGGAGAATCCGTTTTGCGCGGAAGCCTGGCCCAGATGAACGTGATGGACCTGCTGCAATCGCTCGATATGGGCCACAAAACCTGCGCGCTGACCCTCAGCAATAATGGCGATCGGTGCCAGATGTTTTTTAGCGATGGACAGATCAACCATGCCACCTACGGTGACCTTAAGGGTGATGATGCAGTTTATAAAGTCCTTTCCTGGACCGGTGGCAGCTTCGAAATCAATTTCAGCGGCAGCAGCTCTGAGCAAACTGTCACCCGCTCAACCCAGGGCCTGCTTCTTGAAGGGCTGCGGCTTTTGGACGAATCCAACCGCGACCAAGAAGAAAACGTGCTTGAAGCCTGATCGTGAACACCGCCGCCGTCCTAACCATCAGCGATTCTTCTCACCAGGGCAGGCGTGAAGACCTGTCCGGCCCAGCCATCGTCAGTGAGCTGAAGTCCGCAGGTTTTGATGTAGTGCGGACCACCGTGGTTCCCGATGAACAGGAGCTGATCCGGAAATTACTTATAGAATGCAGCCAGATTGCACGGCTGGTAGTGACCGTAGGTGGGACCGGCATTGCATTGAGGGATGTGACCCCGGAAGCCACGATGTCCGTGGTAGAGAGAGTGGTCCCAGGAATCGCCGAGCGCATGCGCGCCGAAGGAGCTCTAAAGACCCCCTTGGCTGCCTTGAGCCGGGGAGTTTGCGGAGTGCGAGGACAGGCTTTGATATTAAACTTACCGGGCAGTCCGAAAGCCGCAGTTGAGTCCCTGCAAGCGGTCCTTAACGTCTTGCCGCACGCCTTGGAACTACTCGGCGGCAACACCAGTCATGCTGATCTAAGCTGATAATCAGGCTTCTGCGGTAACTTCAGGAAATTTCAACTTGCTCTTTGCCAGGGCTTTATTGAGCAGGTCCTCAACTTCAGCCTCTTCCGCGTTCCTGGCCATGGCCATCTCGGTCACCAGCAGGTAACGGGCCCGCTCCAGCATCTTCTTTTCACGGAAAGAGAGCGGCTTGCTCTTGGCCAGCGACAGAAGGCTCTTGAGTACTACTGCCACTTCCAGCAGAGAACCAGTTCGCATCTTGTCCGAGTTTTCCTTAAAGCGGTATTTCCAGTCGGCATTGCTATCGCACTTGCCATCTGTAAGAAAACCCAGGATTTTGTTCACTTCACCGTTTTTCACCACCGGACGGAGGCCAACGTTGCCAACGTTGTGGAAAGGAACCTCAACTTTAAGACTGCTGGCTTTGATCTTGAGGAGGTAGAATTTCTGGACAGACAGGCCTATGGTTCTGCTGCTGATCTGTTCAATAACCCCAACACCATGATTGGGATAAACGACTTTATCGCCTATTTGAAAAGTGATTTGACCATTCATGAAGACACCAGAGGAATCTGCGGGGGAACGATCGATCAGACAATTCTAATTATAAACTGAACTGGGATTTTCGGCAATCTTCAAGAATGTAAGCAGGGGTATCCGCAATCTTTTTATAAGCTTACAGGCTGGATCAAAACCTCGCGGGCGTTATAATAGAAAGTCCCATTACGTCCCGCCGATTTTCACGCCGGCAAGGAGTTTTCTTCCATAGATGCCTGAGCACATTAAGAAAAAACTGGAAGAAGAGATTCGCGTTCTGGAACACGAACTCACGCATGAGCTCCCGAAAGAAATCAAGAAGGCGGCTGCCCTGGGCGACTTGAGCGAAAATGCTGAATACCACATGGCCAAGCAGCGGCAGGAATTTGTAAATGCCCGCCTGGGCCAACTCAAGAAGCGCATGGGTGAACTCGCCCTGGTAAACCTCACCAACATTCCCAAAGACCGCGTGGCCTTTGGCTCCCGCGTCTTGGTGTTTGATAATGGCAAAGAAGAACGCCTGGAATATAAATTAGTGACCAGTGAAGAATCAGATGTTTCTAAGGGCCTGATTTCCACCACTTCACCCATCGGCAAAGCCCTGATGGGCAAAAAAGTTGGAGATACCGCGGTTGTGGTGACCCCCAACGGCAAACGGGAGATGGACATTTTAGAACTGACAACCATCCACGACGAGGCGCAATGACCTGGACAGGAGCATTTGGACGCGGTTGCAGGGTCCTGCTGTATGCGATCGTGCGCGGGTTGTCGCTGACTCGTATCTCTCCCAACGTGCTCACCTTTCTTGGCCTGGTGATCAACACTATCGCTGCGGTTCTCTTTGGCTTTGCGAATTCCCACAATTACCAGCGCATGTTCCTGTACGCCGGGCTGGTCATCATCGGGGCCGGTATTTTCGACATGGTGGATGGCCGCGTGGCCCGCGCCACCGGACAGGTCACCAGCTTTGGCGGCTTCTTTGATTCAGTAATCGACCGCTACAGCGATGTAGCGCTGTTTTTCGGCCTGTTGGTCTACTATGCCCGCGCGAATCGCTTCTTTTACGTAGTGCTGGTTGCCTTCGTCATGGTCAGCTCAGTCATGGTCAGCTACACCCGGGCCCGGGCCGAGTCGCTGATTGGTTCCTGTAAAGTGGGCTTTATGGAGCGTCCGGAGCGCATTGTGCTGGTGATCATAGGAGCCTTGTTCTCGCGCTGGGGTGCTATGGCGCCGGTCTTGTGGGTACTGGCCGTCCTTTCAACCATTACGGTCATACATCGCATTACCTACACGTACCAGCAAAGCCGAATTCTTGACGCCAAAGTCGCAGCCGAGGCCCAGCAATTGAAGGCCGACCGCAACAGCCAGCAAACCAAGGGCGGCGCCCAGCAAGTACCTTCGTTCAACTAGGCAATTCCAGCATTGATGCGTTCCAACCTTTTCGAATTCTGCACTGCAAGGTTCAGAAGTCCTCGATCCGGAGCTTCACGTCTGCATTTTTCCACAAGGCTTGGAATTGCGAAGTGATGTCCACCGCTTCGTTTGTTTTGCTTTGCGCTTTGAGAGCTTCGGCCAGCCCAAAAAGTGATCTGCCGTTTTTGGGGTTCTGTCGCAGGTCGGCGCGGAAGGTTGATTCGGCTTCCGCAGCCTTCCCGCTCGCTAGGAGGACTGCTCCTAATTGTTCCCTCGGAGGCAAATACCAGTCGGGTGGTTCGTCATAATTGAGGGCATCGTAAGTCTTAACTGATTTCTCAAGAGTTGCTACCGCGATACGATATTCATGGCGTGCCGTCGCTATCTTTCCATCCAGCATACCGAGCCCAATTCCCATAACTTCACGAACACGATTAAAGCCGAAGGGTTCATCGGGCGGTACTGCCGCAAGCAGCCGGGCCAATGCCTTGCGTTCAACCTTAGCCTTAGCAGTTTGGCCTTGTGCCGCGCAGGCCATTCCGCGAGCAAAACGCCAAGCCATGCTCGTTACTCGAAGCTGCACCTCGGGCCGGGGAAGTTTCATGATCTCCTCCCATCGGGCAAAGCGGACCAGGACCAGCATACGCGTGATGTTGAACCATTCCATGGAAGGCATGGCCTTCAAGTGAGGCGCGATATTTGCTTCCAGCCTGGCTGCACCATCGAGCGCCTTGGCGGCGTTTCCCTCAGTGGCCGCTGCGAAAGCCAGGAAATGCAGGTTGTGGCTGTAATACATGGCGGAGTACACGCCCGCTGAATGGTAGGCGTGAATGTAGGCTTCATCGGCTGCCGCAGCTTTCTCATTGGACAACACCGCATTCGGATAATCGCCCACGCGGACATAAATATGGGAGGGCATGTGAACCAGGTGTCCTGCTGCGGACGCCAGGCTTCCTAGCCGGTCGGCACTGGCCAAACCCATTTCGGGATGAGCTGAAGCTTCGACCGCGTGAATATAAAAATGGTTTGCTCCCAAGTGATTTGGATATCGTGCAAGCACCAATTCCAGCACCCGTATCAGCTCTTCCGTGCCTTCTGCAGGCTTGCCATCGCTGCCCCAAAGCTGCCACGGATGGATATCCATAATGGACTCTGCGTAGAGTGTGGCGGCATCCGGATCGTCGGGGTATTGCTGTGCTACCTCGGCCATGGCAGCCCGATAACTTTCAAAGAGTTTCTTCTGCCCTGCTTTGGGATCGGAAGAGAAGCGCTTTGCCAGAGCTTCAATATAGGCGCGCTCTGCAGGTGTGGAACCCGGTTCTAATGTCCGCGCCTTCTGGATAGCATCGTACGCGGCTTTGGCACGTTGGTTACCGATGTCGGTATCGTTGTAGTTTGGCCCAGTTGCCAGGGCTACACCCCACCAAGCCATGGCGCACTCTGGATCAAGCTCTGTCGTGCGGCGAAAAGAGCGGGCAGCATCGTCATGATTGAATCCATAGATCAAACGCAGACCCTGGTCGAAGAAATTCTGGGCCTGGGCGTTGCTGGTTGTGACCTCATGATGCAACGCGCCGAGGCCCGAAACCAGAGACTCCATTGACTGTGGCTTTTTCTCGGATTCGGATTGGCCGGCAGCCCCTGCAGTGAGCGCGAACAGGAATACGATGGCCCCCACTTTTTTGATGGTCATGATGGCAATTATCCACGAATTGCTTGGGAGCTGTCTCGTAACTTTGCATGACTGGTGTTTAGAAGGGATTCTGCTGTCTGATAAACTCAAACCCTCTAACTCATTGTGAGGTTCACGGCTTGGGACTTACTCCTGTTCTGGTAATTCATGGCGGCGCGTGGGCGATTCCAGACGACATGGTTGCAGCCCATTTATATGGGGTGCAACAAGCGCTGGACGTGGGCTGGCGTGTCCTGGAGCGCGGCGGCGCGGCCATGGATGCAGTGGAGGCTGCTGTTGTCTCGATGGAAGATGATGAGGCTTTCGATGCCGGCCGCGGCAGCTTTCTCACTCGTGATGGCCGCGTGCAACTTGACGCACTAATAATGGATGGGGCCAGCCTGCGCGCCGGTGGCGTGGGCTGCGTTGAGCGCCTGCGCAATCCCATCAAGGCGGCCAGGCTGGTGCTGGAGAAGAGTCCCCACGTCTATTTTGTCGCTGAAGGCGCTGAGCGCTTTGCCGCCGAACACGGGATGGAGCTATGCCGCAACGAAGACTTAGTCATTGAGCGGGAAGTGAAGCGGCTAAAAGAAGCTCAGGCCACGGCGGCAACCACCCCGACGAACTCGGCCTTTGCCGGCCCGGAATTCGGTCACGACACAGTGGGAGCGATTGCTCTCGACATGCACGGAAATCTCGCGAGCGCGACATCCACTGGCGGGACGCTCAACAAGCCCGCAGGACGAATTGGCGATTCTTCTTTGATTGGCTGCGGCTGTTACGCGGACAACCAGAGCGCTGCGGTCTCCTGCACCGGATGGGGTGAGCCTATCATGAAGTTGGTCTTGGGCAAGTGGGCCGCAGACCGCGTCAAGGAAGGCCGCCACCCGGAGATCGCCTGCTCGGATGCCATCAAATACCTGAAAGCCCGGCTCGACGGCCACGGTGGAATGATTCTGCTCGACCCCAATGGCCGGGTTGGGATTGCGCACAACACTCCGCGCATGGCCTTTGCCTATAAGAGCATCCACAAAGAAGATGCAGGAGTGAAAATAATCATCGGCGGATAAGAAGACCCCGGTGACCGGGTGATCTACTTGTCATAATGCAGCAGCGAAAAAACTTCCGTCCCATCGAATTTCTTGCGGCCATTCAGGAAATCCAATTCCACTACAAAGCCCAATCCGGCGATATCTGCTCCCAAAGACTTGGCGAGTTGCAGACAGGCGTTAGCGGTGCCGCCGGTGGCGAGCAGGTCGTCTACGATGATGACGCGCTGCCCTGGCTGAATTGCATCCTTGTGGATTTCCAGCGTGTCGATGCCATATTCCAGTTCGTAGCTCCACTTCACAGTTTCAGCAGGCAGCTTGCCCGGCTTGCGGATGGGCACAAATCCTGCGTTGAGCCTATAGGCCAGCGCCGGGCCAAAGATAAAACCGCGCGCCTCGATCCCCAGCACCACATCGATGGGAGACTTGAGGTAATGTTCGGAAAGGGCATCAATCAGCGTGGCAAATCCAACTTTATCCTTTAGCAGGGTGGTTATGTCGTAAAAGAGAATGCCTTTTTTAGGAAAATCCGGCACCTCGCGAATGAGCGCTTTCAGGTGCTCACAATCACCAGCACGCTTGGGCTGCATATCGTCTACCATGCTCCTTCAATTTGAAACGTAGTAAGTCCGGCGACAGGTTCCGCCCGTGATTCCTGCACATCATCGACTCGCGCGGCGCGCGGGCCTTTGAGCAATTTCTGTTGTAGGGCGGCCAGTTGCTGCTCGGTCCCCATAGCCAGCACCTCCACGGTGCCATCGATATTGTTGCGGACCCAGCCGGCCAGCCCAAGCTGGCGTGCCTCGTAATCCACAAACCAGCGGAACCCCACCCCTTGGACACGTCCGCGGACAATGTAGCGCCTGGCATTCATGCGGTCATGCCCGAGACAGGTAGGCCCCCTCGGCCGTATCCACGCGGATCTTTTCTCCCTCGTTTATAAATGGAGGGACCTGCACAACCAGGCCGGTCTCCATCTTAGCTGGTTTGGTCACGCTGGATGCGGTCGCGGATTTAAGTCCAGGCTCCGTTTCGACCACTGTCATCTCTACAGTTTGGGGGAGCTCAATACCGACGGCCTTGCCGTCGTAGAACTCCACCTTGATCTGCAAGTTGGGGATCAGATAGTCCACGGAATCGCCGAGAACATCTTTGGTCAGGTGGATCTGCTCGTAATTCTCGGTGTTCATGAAGTAGTAGTTATCGCCATCCTGGTATAGGAACTCCATAGCGATTTCATCCACATTGATCTTTTCGATTGCATCACCCGAGCGGAAGCGGTGCTCGAACATCGCGCCGGTGCGGACGTTGCGCAGCTTGGCCTGGATAAAGGCGCGCAGGTTGCCGGGTGTGCGGTGCTCCACACTGAAGACCAAATGCAGGTCATTGTTATGTTTAATAATCATCCCCGGACGCATCTGGGTTGCTGGAATTGCCATGAGCTGAAATCTTCTCCTTGAAGAAACTGATCGTATCGGTGAGTCTGGCCTAGTCCTGAGGGAATCGGCGAAACCGGCAGTCACACCCGCTCCGACCGAGAGGGCGGACAGACAAACATAAAATTTTACCTCATTCTTCCTTCTACATGCAGCCTTAAACCGAGCGAACATTTCAGCAGCACTTGCAAAAAGGGGACAACACCCCATTGCCTCTCATTTTCTAACTATGTGTCAGCCCGGGTGCTTCCTCGAAAAGAGAGAGTTTGCATGAAATCGGCGACAGAAGTATATGTCAAGATTCGGATTAGAAAAGGCAACATCAACAAAAATCCATTTTCGCGAGGAAAGGCTAGCAATGAATGAATATGGACATTACGGAGACTACAGCGAACAGAAACAAGGGGACTCAAAAGGAACAGGCGTCGGTACTGCGCTTACATTTCTGCTGGTGGGAATGGGGATCGGCGCAGCAGTAGCGCTGCTGTTCACTCCCATGAGCGGACGGGAATTGCGCGGCAGCATCGGCCGCGGTTTTCACAGCGCTTTGGATGGTATCAGTCAGCAGACGCAAAAGCTGCGTGAGCGCGGCTCGAACCTACTGGGGTTCAATCGTGGACAGGGCAACAAGCAAGAGAACCAGTCTCGGTTGGGCTGAGAAGACTATCCAGGCGGTAAAACGCGCACGGTGGAACGTTGATCCAACTCCCGGCTGTCTCTTGCGCGTCAAATCTACGCGGAGGGAAGTAACTATGCTTGCCATATTCTGCATTCTTCTGCTCATGTGGTTTTTCGGCATGATCAGCAATTACACCTTCGGCGGGGCAGTCCATCTGCTTCTGGTGTTTGCGCTTATTGCGCTGGTCATCAGGCTGGCCCAGGGACGACGAGTTGTTTAGGAATCGGGTGATCGGGAGAGCTGGTGATCGGATCTATGCTGGAGTCGAGTTGGCGTATCACGATCACGGAAAGTGAAATCGGCGAGCTGATTGAAGTTTTATTCTGTCTTTTCGATCACAGAGACGGTCTTGCACTTGTAAATCGATGCTCCAGGGCCGACGCTACTGCCAGTATTTCGTCTTCCTTGTATGGGCGCCCGATGATCTGCACTCCGATTGGCAGACCCTCAGGCGACATTCCTACAGGAACTACCACGGCAGGGTTTCCCAGCAAGTTGTAATGCTGGGAGTAAGTCATGGTCTGAAGATAGTCTGCAGCGTATGTTGGTCCCCATCCACCATCCTGATGACGGAAGGCTGGAATGGAGCAGACCGGCGACAGCAAAACGGGAAATTGCTCCATCTGCGTGAGCAGATCTGAGCGCAGCCGGTCACGCTCAAGCAAAGTGTTCAACAGGCGGTTGCCGGTTAGCGAAGGCCGCTCACCGGCCACTGCGAGAAATTGCTTTGTGTTGGTGCTTATTTCGTGCTCTCGTCCCTCGACCATCGAATTTAAGATCATGGCGCTAGCGTCCACAAAGATGACGGACCATAACTCGCGTGCCTGATCCAACCCATCTGGACGAAATGGTGCAACTTCAAAGCCGGCATCCTTCAATGCGTTTGCGGCAGCCTGCACGGCGGCGCGGGTCTCTGGCGTAGGAGAACTGTATCCATCATCTTCGTAGTAACCGATACGCAGTTGTTTCGCTTGGAACTCATCCGTGGTTCCAAGGGAAACAGGTGCAGAAACTGGATCGCGCGGATCGTAACCGGCGGTGACTGCAAACAACAGTTGCAAGTCTTCAACCGTCCGAGCCATGGGCCCTACAACCCCGATTAGAGAGAAAGGCCCACCACAGGGAGGATAGTGGCCGGTAGCTGGAATGCGCCCTGGAGTCGGCTTTAGGCCGCAGATGCCGCAAAAATGCGCTGGCACGCGAATAGAACCTCCTCCATCGCTGCCAATGCCGGCGGCAGACATGCCGCAAGCAATAGCTGCTGCTTCTCCACCGCTCGAACCGCCAGGGGTGCGTGACAGGTCCCACGGATTGTTGGTGCGCCCTTGCAGAAGGTTGTCCGTGTGGTAGGCCATCAATAGTTCAGGGGTATTGGTATTGCCAATCACAATTGCTCCCGCATTCTTCAGCCGCTCTACCAGAGTTGCATCTTGCGAAGCCACAAATCCGCCTCTCAGGCGGCTTCCGGCTTCACATGGTAACCCTTGCACGTCTATACAAGCTTTAATGCTGATCGGTACTCCCAGCAAAGGTCTTGATTCCACTCCGCGCATCAAGGCAGCCTCGGCGCGCTTCGCTTGCGACCGTGCCCGTTCGGCATCGACACGGACGAATGCATTGATCTTGGGATTAAGTTGTTCAATACGCAGAAGGTGCGCATCCATCACCTCAACGGGCGAAAGCTTCTTTTGAAGGATTAATTGTGCTATTGCCGATGCAGGCAGATCTGTAATGGATGCGACGTGCATGTTATGCGTCATCACGATATCCATTCTAATGCGGCTTTACGAACTTGGGGTGAGCTGAACGGTCTGCCCGCCAAGGGGATGCCCGGCATTTATCCGTCTTTTGTAAGACGGCTCTTATGCTGAGGTCTGTGTGATCGGCGCTGGGATTGCGGGATCGGAGCACCCGTTACATGTTGGCACACGAATTCACTGCATGGAATGTAAAAGACGCAATATGATTCTTCGCCTGCGCTCTTGGTTGTGCTTACTATTTTCGCAGTAAAAAAGTTCCACATCGGGTCCGGCGCGTATAGCAGAGCAATTAGAATTAGGAAGACAGATGATGAATCAGGCAATCGAGACGCCCAGCGGGCTTTACCTGGAAGATTTATTCGTGGGCCAGCGCTTCACCTCCGGTTCGTTTCACATGGATGGTGCTTGTGTTGAAGCGTTCGCCAGGGAGTTCGACCCACAACCGTTTCACCTTGACGCAGCGGCGGCACAAGCCAGCATCTTTCGCGGCCTGGCGGCGAGCGGTTGGCACACAGCGGCGGTGGCCATGCGTCTCCTGGTGGCCGGGGGACTGCCTCTCGCCAACGGTATCATTGGACTGGGCGGAGAACTCGCTTGGCCTAAGCCAACACGTCCTGGCGACACGCTGCGTGTGGAAAGTGAGGTTCTTGAAGTACTGCCATCGCGTTCGAAACCGAACCAGGGCATTGTCAAAGTTCGAAGCACCACATTGAATCAGGACGGTGAGCCAGTGTACGTGTTCACAGCAAAGGTGCTCGTTTTCAAGCGTACGCCCGCGTAACCTCCGCCGATGTGGAATATGCCACGCGGCATCTTCATGGGAAGACCGAGTCAGTTCCAAACGGCTAACGTGGCTAAGTCTTGTCCCTTAACTCTTGCCAATTTGGTCAGAGCTTTAGCGAGCAAGCTATAACTGATTGACAGCAATGATTGACTAGAAGAAGATTTCTCCTTCGGCTTCAGGCTTTCTTTCACGGCTGCATTTTTTCACTTTGTTTTAGGGAAAAAGTTCTCGGCTTCGTCTAAGACTTTGTTGAGCCAAATTTAGCTTATCCGTTGCTGAACAGGACCAACCCTCCAGGTTTTCTGGGGGACACATCACTCATCACCCGAGTAGTAAATGCATCCTCAAGGATCGCTTGCGAGGGTACGTGACGGCAGCCAGAGTTTTGATCATTGCCCAAGGCGCCCCTTCAGTGGCCGTCGGCGTTGAGAGTTTTTTGCCTTCAGGGGAGGACTATGAGCGGAGACTGTGGGACAACTTTGTTCCTGAAACGCTGCTCCGTTCATCTGTGAAGCTGATTTTGGTCCATGCCTCGCCCAGCACCGACAAAGTTGCGCGGTTCTTCCAATGGCTGCAGCAAAATCCAATACATATTCCCACGGTGGCCATTTTGCCCGAATCCCCTGATCCCGCGTCTCTGCAAACAATCACAGCGGTGAGCGACGATTTTGTTTTTATGCCCCTGCGTGAGAAGGAACTTGAGCTGCGCATCGAAAGGATCCTGGGGGGCCAATCAGCCGTGAGGGGCCGTCTGCATGATGCATTGCAGCAGCAGATGGGCCTTAGCAATCTGGTGGGAACACATACCTTGTTTGTGCGCGCAGTGGAGAAAGTTCCGCTCTTTGCGGCCAGTCATGCGCCGGTGTTGATCACCGGGGAGACCGGGACGGGCAAAGAGTTGTTTGCGCATGCCATCCACTCACTGAGCCAGAGGCGGAGTGGGCCGTTTATTCCGGTAGACTGCGGCTCCTTGCCGGAGCAGCTCACGGAAAATGAACTATTTGGCCATTGCCGTGGCGCGTTCACTGATGCCCATAGCGAGCAAAAAGGCCTGGTGGGAATGGCGAATGGCGGCACGCTGTTTCTGGATGAAGTTGATGCGCTGTCGACGCCTAATCAGGCCAAATTACTGCGGTTTCTTCAGGAAGGAACCTATCGCCAACTGGGAGCGGACTCCTTCAGCCGCTCCAATGCCCGAATCGTCGCCGCCACTAACAGGAATATTGAGGAGTGCGTGGAACAGCACATCTTCCGCGCCGATCTTTATTTTCGTCTTAATGTATTGCGCCTGGAACTCCCGGCCCTGCGTCAGCGTCATGGAGATGTTTCCCTGCTGGCCCGTCACTTTCTGGAGAGTGAGTGTACCAGGGCGCAGGCTGAGGGCAAGTTCTTTGCGCCTTCCGCTCTGCGAAAGCTGGAGAGCTATCACTGGCCGGGAAATGCAAGAGAGCTTCTTAATACCATACAGCGCGCGGCGGTGTGCGCCGGCAGGCGCCAGATTACGGCGGAAGATATATTGCTTTCCACGCATGCGAACGAGGCAGAAACCCCAGCACAGGGCGGGACCTTCCAGGCAGCCAAACAGCAGACAATTGAAAAATTCGAGCGGAATTATGTGGAGGAACTGTTGGCGCGGCACTGTGGAAATATCACGCAAGCGGCGCGCGAAGCCGGCAAAGAACGCCGCGCCTTTGGACGCCTGATCAAGAAATATGGTATCGGGTCGAAAAAGTGCAGCCCTGGGTTATTTTAAACCCGGTCTTTCGATCTCCTTTATTGAAGCGCGAAATCACAAGTTTTGTTTCCCCTCCAGTCCTTCATTGCGCTGCATGTGACCCACCCAAATGCACAGTGATCGTAGTCCTCATCAGCTAACCCATTTAAAAATCAAATCATACATGCGACGAAGCGCTGGCAACAGAATTGCTTTAACGACCCACAGGGTTATCTTGCCGCGAGCGGAACAGGAATTCGAACTGGTGAAACAAATCCTGAGCTATTTTGTGCAAAATCCAAACGCGGCAGACAGCCTCGAAGGAATCACGCGTTGGCGACTGCTCGAGGAACAAATATATCGCAGCCTGCGGGAGACGGAAGTCGCTCTTGCCTGGCTGGTCGAGCAGGGATTCCTGGACGAAGTGAAGACTACGGGGAGTGCGCCGATTTTTCGGCTCAACCCCGAGCGGCAAGCTGATGCTCTTTCCCTCCTGGAAGGAAAGTCCAAAAGCCACAGCGATTAGAAGGCGAAGCAGTTGATGCCGATGGGCCAAGGTCACAAAAGCCCTGTAAGTGACGGGGCGAAGCTACATGCGTAGTCAAGCTTGTGAGGAAGAGGTGGTGTTCGTGGTTGATCATCACGCAGATGCTCAAGAGCCGAGATGGTATGTTCTCTTCGTCCGCTCCAATCAGGAAAAGCGGGTTGCAGACGCCCTCGGTGGCCGCGATGTTGAGCATTTCCTACCTTGCTACAAATCCGTGCGGCAATGGAAGGACCGCCGGGTAACGTTGGAGATACCACTGTTTCCCGGCTATGTCTTCTTGCGCTTGTCGCTGGCAGAGCGCGCCAAAGCCTTGACTGTTTCGAATGTCGTGTCCCTGGTCGGGAACCGCAATCAGCCCTCCGCCATTTCCGATGAGGAGATCGCGTGGATCAAGCTGGGCATCGAGCATGGAAAAGCCGAGCCGTATCCGTACTTGAAACTCGGCCAGCGGGTGGTGGTCACGGACGGCATCCTGTGTGGAATGGAAGGCATTCTGGTGCAGAGGCGAAACAATACTCGCGTTGTGGTTTCTCTGGATTCAATTGTGCGGTCATTTGTCGTTGAAATTGACGCGTCGTGCGCGCGACCCCTGGCCGCGCGAAGCGGCGCGACTACGCATGAACAGGCCGCAGTTTCGGAAATCGCAAGGGGCTGCGTTTCGGAAACCCGGCGTGCAGTGTATTCCGTGGGAGCTTAACAGCTCGCGGCTGTTCAAAGAACTTTACGCATCCGGTTGAGCCGGAACATTCAGATTTCAGTTGTGAGGAGATATCAAAGATGGCAACTACACCCACAGTGTTGGGCAACGGCCCACTCGAATACACAGACCCGAACAGCGGGAAGCAGATTTCGATTCCACTCAGTGCGTTGTTCTTTGATCCCAAGAACAACAACCAGCTCTCAATTGATCCCAGCAAGTGGCCTGATCCGAATACGACCCCGATAACCCTTCCGGGTTTTATTCCGTCCATTTTGAAGAACCTTGTTCAACAACAACTCATTCTTCCAGCGCCCACGCCGGTCCCCAAGCAGGCGATGATCATCACGGCGACCGATCCGGGTACCGCCGGCAATGGGATCAAAGTCACAACCGCAATCACCGCAAGCAATCCTGATCCAACCCAAACGGTATTCAGCGTACAAGTTGAAGAAACTGACGTGTATACCGGACTCACAATCAGCACCATCAGCCAAGTACTGGGCACCGACAAGAAAGCGAGCGCGAATCCGGGACTGTTGCACGTCGTGCTGGGAACGCTTGCCGGCAGCGGGGTGCCGGGTAAGGTGTCCAAACAGGCGTTCACATTGTCCCCTCCACCGCCCCCGCCAGCGCCGGATCCCAGCGCCCAGAGTGTAGTCAATGACAACGCAAAGAAACAGTGGGTGATATTGGAAGCCAAGAAGCCCGGTCCAGATGGAGCACTGACCGTGGTAAGCATCGACAACGTAGACAAGGTCAACGGCACCTTTGACCTTACGGCTTACTGGACGAAGACCGTGACCGGGATCAAGCTGGCAACAGTGCAAACCAATCTTGGCAGCCTCGGTTATGTAATTGGAGCTTCAGCTCCCCAAGGCGGAATTTTTTCCGTACCCGCGGCCGGCGTGGTGCAACTCACGGGCGGCGCACCAGGCACACCAGCTTCCGCCGTACTTTTTTCAGCCTAGCAGGCGAGAACCTCACGAACCATAATTCAGGCACTGGAGAGAAGATATGCCGATTACACCGACCTACCCCGGAATTTACATTGAAGAATTACCCAGCAGCACGCACAGCATAACTGCCGCACCCACATCCATCACTGTGTTTGTCGGTTACACCCATCCTTTCAAGACCAATCCGGCAAACTGGGGAAAGGCGGTGGAAATATTCAACTTCACCGATTACGAGCGTGAATTTGGCGGCCTTTATACCAGCGGCGTGATTGAGTCGGATGTCGCCTACGCCGTAAACCAGTTCTTTTTGAACGGCGGCGCAGTTGCTTATGTCGTGGCGCTCCAGCCTAACTACTATGACACGGGCGGAACAAATCACGGTCTGGTGCGGCCCGCTGCGCTGACCCTTGGCAGCATCACGTTTACCGCGCTGGAGCCCATTGATCAGATACCAATGATGGTGACGATCAACAACATCCAGACTCCTGCGGGCGCGCCTGCCACGGCGGACGTCGCGATCAGTTACGGATCGCGCGGAGAGACGTTTCGCAAAGTGAATGTCGTTCCCGGAGACGCGAATTTCATTGAGAATCGCATTAATGGGATTTCACAATTGGTCACTGTAACACCAAGCTACAATCCACCGTTTGTTGCCGGGACCAATGTGGCTTTGTCGTTTGGGAAGGCGGTGTCGGTCGGCAGCATCGCCTTTACCGCCATTCAACCAACAAACACGTTGCCGATGACGGTGACAGTTACTCCTACCGGAGCTCCTCTGGGGAGCACGGCCACCATCAACGTTACGTACACGGGTGGTCTTCCTGCGAGTGAGTCGTACACTAACGTCAACCTGACTTCCGGCGACCCAAATTTTATTGAGACTCTGATCAACGGTGTTTCGAAACTGATTACCGTGGGTCCCGCTTATCAGGCCCCTGCGGTTGGCGTGAACCAGGCGCCGCTCGTGAATACAAGCACTGTCGATGCCGGTTGGACAACGTTCAATGCGGGCAACTTCGCTCCGGTGTTCCAGGCGGACAGCTCTCTCGACAAACTGTCAATCTTCAACCTGCTCGTGGTGCCGGGAGTGGCGGACAACGGTGTTTGGAGCGAGGCGCTGGCATTTTGCGAAAGGAAACAGGCCTTCCTGATTCTTGATCCGCCGGTGCAGGACTCAGCCGATGGAGAGGGGTCGTTAAACCTGCCGCTGATCGGTGACGACATCCAGAGTGGCATAATCCCGAAGAGCACCAACGGCGCGCTTTACTTTCCTTATCTCCTGTCGAATGATCCGCTGACGGGCAATGTGATGGAGCTGCCGCCCAGCGGTTTTGTGGCGGGAATTTATTCCCGCACTGACGTTAATCGTGGAGTGTGGAAAGCTCCCGCCGGTCTGGAAACGACAGTTGTCAATACTACCGGCGTCGTGGAAAGAGGGCGCATGACAGACCTGCGGCAGGGAACACTCAACCCTCTGGGCGTGAACTGCCTGCGCAATTTTCCGGGAATCGGCACCGTGGTATTCGGGGCGCGGACGCTGGTGACCGACAATCCCGCTTTTGAACAATGGCGCTATGTTCCTGTGCGGCGCATGGCCCTGTTCCTGGAGCAAACGCTGTACCGCAATCTCGGCTGGGTAGTGTTCGAGCCCAATGACGAGCCCTTGTGGGTGGCCATTCGCACCACCATTGAAAATTTCATGCTGTCACTGTTCCATCAGGGGGCCTTTCAAGGAAGCACACCAAGCCAGGCATTTCAGGTCAAGTGTGATTCATCCACTACCACGCAAACGGACATTGATAATGGCATCGTGAACATTATCGTGGCATTCGCGCCGCTCAAGCCGGCGGAGTTTGTAATCATCAAGATCGCGCAACTCGCGGGTCAGACCCAGGCATAAGGAGCGATTATGGGAAAACCATTCAGCGTCAACACCAATCGTTTTGATCCGTACAAGTCGTACGCTTTTCTGGTGTACTTCGGCACCAACACCACGCCAGTGGCCGGGATCAGCAAGGTCACGGGACTGAAGCGGTCATCGGACCCGATCGATTACAAAGAGGGCGGCAATGCCATCATCCTGAAGGGCCTGGGACGAACGAAGTATGAGGCCATCACTCTGGAGCGCGGTGTTACGCACGACACTGATTTTGAAAACTGGGCCAACGCCGCCCAGGTGCTGGACAAGGGCGCGCCCTCCACTTCGTTGAAAAATCTGCGCCAGGAATTACGCATTGATCTTCTCAATGAAGAGCGCCAGCCGGTGCTGCGCTATGTCATCCATCGCTGCTGGGTCTCCGAATTCCAGGCGCTGCCCGATCTGGATGCGGGCGGAAACGCGGTGGCCATTGAACATATCAAGCTGGAAAACGAGGGCTGGGAGCGCGATCTCAGCTTGACTGAGCCCACACAGCAGTAAGCCTGAAGATGTTCCGACTGCCCGTAAGCGGATTGGAAGTCACCATACGGCAGCCCGTGGGTGAAGACGATCTTCTCCTGCAGGAGACGCGCGCCTCCAGCACGGCCCTGGCGCTGGCATTGGTTTCCCGCCTGGTTCGGCCGTCCGATGGATCAGTAGTGCAGTGGAGCGACCTGACCATTACTGATCTTGAAGCGCTGTTGCTCCTGATCCGGAAGGTGGTCGTCGGCGACGTGATCGAGGCCGATCTTGCGTGCGTCCAGCCTGAATGTGGAGCGCGCATCACCGTCTCTTTCCGCATCAGCGAGTATCTCTCTCATCACCAATCACGCCGTCCCAAAGAAATGGCTGCTGCGGACCAAGGCTGGTTTCGCCTGCACGAGCAGCCGGTCAAGTTCCGGCTGCCGGCTGCCGGTGATCTGCTGGCAGTGATGGAAAGCGCGAAACCTGACCGCGAACTCATGCGGCGTTGCATTCAGCCTGAAACCATCCCAGCCAAACTACGGCGCCGTGTGGAGAGTGCGATGGAAGCAATGGCGCCGAATCTCTCGGGCGAGATGCAGGGAGAATGTCCGGAGTGCCACCGGCGCATCACCGTTTATTTCGACGTTCAAAAATATGTTCTCCGTGAGCTGCGCGACCGTGCAAGCCGGGTGTATGAGGATGTTCATCTGCTCGCGCTTAACTATCGCTGGTCAGAGGAGAGCATTCTTCTGCTTCCCCGGAACCGGCGGATCCTGTACGCAGAAATGCTGCGCCAGGAAGGGCTAGGCTGATATGGGTTGGGGTTCGTACGCGAAAAGACTGACTGGGCAGGTTCCACACACCATGCCTGTGTTGAACCCGCCCATCGCTCCTTTTCGGAAATGGAGTGCGCCGCAGGCCGCGTCCATGACGGAAACTGGCGCAGCGCCCTCTCTCTCGCAGACGACTCTTGCAAAAGCTCCCGAATCAGCCGCTGCCACCACCGCTTCGACCCACATGGAGCCGGCGCCGGCATTATCTACATCTACAACTCACTCTTCCGAAAGTCAGCGCTTGACACCGCCCTCGGCGCCCACCACGCGTTCATTCAAGAGAACGGAAGCGAGCGAACCGTCAGAGCAGCGTGTTTTGCAGAACGTGGCGCGTGAGCCAGTGATTGCTGAACCGAATTCCAACAATCCCGCAACAATGGAAGCCCCAAAGATAGACTTGGCAGTCCCAAGCTTCCCCTCCACTCGTCAAACAGCGAGCCGAAAGCAAGAGCCGGAGCAAAAGCACACCATCGAAAGCAGCCGTGCCACACCAATGCCAGCCAGCACACAGCCTCGACCAGCAGCAGTTTCGTTATTGCCCACAAAACCTTCAAGAGAACCAGCCGAAGACAGCCTGCCTAGACGCCATGGAGAAGAGATTGTTCTTTCACCGCGTTCCGAGCCGAACGAGGCTCGCCGCGCCACATCAGAGCATCCACTACAATCCACGTTGGCGTTGCAGCCCAGGAAAAACCCGGCGGATAGCGAACCTCCCGCCGCGCCCATGAGATTCGAATCGCGACCTGCGAAGCGTTCGGCTCTGCCAGCAGCACATCGGCCGGTAAGTGAACCGCAGGCGCGGACTGCGGGAGGAGTGCACATCGGCACAGTTGAGGTGCGAATCATGCCTCCGGCCGCGCCTGCTCCGCCAATCATCAAGCCAGTGCAGGCCCGCCCCTCGCCGGCACCGGTCTTGTCGCGCAGTTTCACTTCATCATTAGGTTTGACCCAGGGACAATAAAGAGGAAAACGGATGGCACTGAGCCCACTTGGAGTGCTGGACCTGTCGATTGTGACCGACCGGTTGATCGAGCTGCTGAATGATTGCATCAGCACTTCGCCCTTGTGGAGTACCTTGATTCCTCCGGCGCAGCCACCCACGATCCACGTTACCGGCTCGATGCCCGAGACCAAACGCAAGCTGGATGGCTGCCAGTTGACCGTGAGTCTAATCCACGTATCCCAAGATAAGTTTCAGCGAAATTCCGCAATTGTTCCTTCGGTGACGCCGGTGGTAAAGAATCCTCCGCCGGCGCGAGCGCAACTGATCCCGTTTCAGCCATTGAGCCTCGACCTCTACTACCTGGTCACCGCGTTTGCGGATGACAAGTACGTCGAGGAACAGCAGGCCATGAGCATCGTCTTGAACTGTTTTTATCAAAATCCCATTGTGCGGAAGAATGTTATTGTTCCCGGAGCGCCGCCACAGACAGTGCCGGAAGAATTTACGCTGACGATGGAAATCGAGACCTGCGACGAGTTAGGGCGTCTATGGCAGGCAATCACGGTGGCCTACCGGATGTCTGTGGTTTACAAGGTCAGTGTTGTATTCATGACGCCGCCTGCTCCCCCTGGACCCGCCAAGCAAGTGCTGCGCGCTACTTTGGCCGTCGATCCGGCGACTTTGCCCTACCAGCAGAGCGGGCAAGTGATCGGTACTTTATCGAGCACGACCTATGCAACCCCCGCCAGCACGCCAGGCTCGCCGGAAATAGTGACATTTGATTATTCGCCGGCTACTGTTCTTATTGGCACACTCTTCTCGGCTCCCACGACGTTTGCGCTCCTGGGAGGAGGTTTGAACCAGAGCACCTCCAAGAGCGTGTATCTGCTTGTTCCTGATCCGTTGTCACCGACTGGCTTCAATGAACAAGATGTGACGGCGTGGCTTCTGCCTGATCCCGACCCGATCAATCATCCAGTGCAGACTGCTTCTCGCCTGCTGCTGCAAATTAATAACTTGGCCGCACTCCCGGCCAACGCGAAAGCCCCAGGAGTTTTTCAGTTGCGCGTTGGAAATAATGTTGCCCTCGGCAATCCAGCCGCGATTCGGTCTAATGCAACTCCCTTCAGCATAGCCGCGCCCATCAACGTGACCATCGCGCCGCCGAATGCGCCTCTCCTGAGTCCAGATGGCAGCGGCACGTACACGATCAACGGGCTGCAGTTCGTTACCAATCAAACACAAGTGCTGCTGGACACGGTGCCTCTAACTCTGACGTCGGGAGCTTTGCAACAAGGAACGTTTAAGCTCATTGACCCCCAAACCATTACTTTCAAGCGGCCAACCAACCTTGCCTCGGGAGTTTACGCAGTAAGGATTCGCGTAAACCAGATTGAATCTCCACCCGGCTGGTGGATTAAGTTCTAGCAACCAACAACATAATGCAAAAATCGTCCCAAGCCGCGAACACTTTGGCGATGAATGATGCAGAGTCTCGGCGCGAACCGGCAGAGGCGGCAGAACCACCCTTTGTCACGCGGGTACGACTGCGGGCCCAGCGCCGAGTCCTGTGGATGCGGGCGCTTTGGACAGCAGAGCAATCCGGACCGGCGCAGGGACTGGCCATTACGCATGGAGAAGTTGACCGCATCACCGCCGATCCAGCGGAGATTGCGTCGCAGGAAGCGGCCTTCTATGAGGAAGATCCAACGGCATGCAGTCTGGCAAAGCAGATCGAATTGGCAGACAGCCAGGCTTCTGAGCACCGCGAGTGGAAGCGGATTTGCGAAGAGTTTGATCTGACCCAATATGAAAAAGATTTGTTGTCCCTGGCCCTGGCGGTGGAGGTCGATCCGCTACTGCGCCGGGTATATGGCTACCTGCATGATGATGCGGGCGCGGCCTATGCTACTCCGTGGCTGGCTTCCATTCTCTTTCAGTGGCCGTCCGGAATCCGATTTGGATTGGACTCGGCGTTGTTGCGCTGGCGGCTGGCGCGCCCTCTGGATGGCACACTCAATCCCTGGGCCATCACCGCTCCCTGGACAGCCGATCCGCATTTGGTCTTATGGGTCATCCAAGGCGCGTGTCTTGATCCCGCGCTGGGAACAGCAGTTCACATACACTCGGCTGAGGAGAGCCAAAGAAATCCTTGCCTCTATCCTGAGCAGTTAGCAGGAATCCGGCGCTTTGTTGAGTCCGTGTGGAGCAAGCCGCATGATTCCGCGGTCTCGCTGGAAATTGAAATCGTTGGGCCTGGCGGCGCAGGCAAAAGGACATTGGCGAGTCAGTTTGCAGCCACGTTGGGCGCGGACATGATTTGCGCCGATGCAGGTTCCCTGCTGGCCGGCGATGTGCCACGCGTAGTGGCAGCGGACAGAGTTGTGCGCGCGGTACGCATAGCCAAGCTGGCGAGGGGGATTCTTTACTGGCATGGCATCAAAGCTGTCGATCCGGCGACTTGGGAAGTGATGCGCGGCTACCCGAGGCTGATGATTCTGGGGAACGAGTCTGCGCTGGCGCGAAGGAAAGATGGCCCTTGCGTACGCCGCTCTTTTCACCTGCCTCCGCTCACCAGGGCGGCGCGGATCGGCTTGTGGAAACAACTGACTGAAGACCCTGTACCCACGATGGTGGCAGATTGGATGCTCACACCAGCCGAGATTGTGAATGCGGTGCGCATAGCGCCTGCCGGCGCGGAGGCGGTGGCTGAAATATGTCAGGAGGATTTGGCCGCGGGGCCGCACGAACTGTTCACCGCGCTTGTCTGTCCTTTCACCTGGGACGACATCATCCTTCCGAAGGCGGTGCGCGATCACCTCGTAGAGTTTGAACAACAAGTCCGGTTGCGCTGGCAGGTTTATGAAGATTGGGGATTTGGACGCTTGTGTCCCCTGGGCACCGGAATTACTTCCATGTTTGCGGGTCCTAGCGGCACGGGAAAAACCATGGCGGCGCAAGTGATAGCGCGTTCACTGGGAATGAAGCTCTATCGCGTGGACCTTGCCGGGGTGATCAACAAATACATCGGTGAGACGGAAAAGCGGCTCAAGCAGGTTTTCGACGCGTGCGAGCGGGCCAACGTGATGCTGTTCTTCGACGAAGCCGACGCTCTGTTTGGCCAGCGTACACAGGTCAAGGATGCACACGACCGGTTTGCCAATATCGAGATTGATTATCTGCTGCAACGGATGGAGCAGTTCGAGGGAATCGCGATCCTGGCCACGAACCGCAAAGGAGACTTGGACAAGGCTTTCCTGCGCCGCGTCCGCTTCATTGTGGATTTCATGCCGCCGGGGCCGGCAGAGAGGCTCGCCCTATGGCGCCGTGTATTGCCCGCACAGACCGCAAAGGGCGAGCCACTGTTGCAAGAGATCGATTGGAACTTTCTATCGGCGAAGCTGAACATGACCGGAGCGGACATCACGGCAGCAGCGCTGGATGCAGCTTTTCTGGCGTACTCGCAGGGGAAACGCATCGGCATGGAGCACGTGCTTCACGCCGCCCGGCGCACCATGACCAAGCAAGGAGTTGTGCTGCGTCCCGGCGATTTGGACGGATGACGCAAATCTCCGATCATTGGAAATGATCACCATTGACAAGTTGACGCTGCAATTGTCCGGACTCTCGGAAGAGGAAGGACGCAAGCTGGCGCGGCTGCTGGCCGAGGATCTCGCTGTCGTTACTCTGCCTGAAGGCTGTTCTCCAGATACGACGAACGTCAACGTAAATGTCACGCCGGCGCCCGGCGCGACGGTCAAGACGCTTTCTCAGCAGATCGTGGCCGATATGCTCAGGCAGTTGGATCGAACTCTTTGAGCCTGGACGGAGGAATCTTGAATGCCCGGTAAGTATCTCAAAGGCGCTTTTATCCAGATGATGCCGACCATCTTGATACCTCTGCCCAACATCATCATCTTTCAATACAACCCCGAAACCATGACCCACACGTGGACTCCGGCGGCCAAAGACACCACGACTACCCCCGGAGGTGGTCAGCCGAACCCTCTGGCAGTGAAAGGGCTGCCGGGCGAAAGTTTCAGTTTCACTCTGGCAATGGACGCCCATGACATGATTGCCGATGGCAGTCCCGTGGCCGTAGGTCTGGCGACCGCAACCGGGATCTATTCCCGACTGGCTGCATTGGAAATGCTGCTCTATCCCACCGGCGCATTCGCAAGTGGAAGCCTGCTGGGAACAGTTTCCGCCGGTGCTGGGGCAGCAGCCTCTGCTATTGGCGGTTCAAGCAGCGCACAAGTGGACCGCACGGTCCCGCAGTCAACCTTGCCCACCGTCTTGTTTGTCTGGGGCCCGGGCCGCATCCTGCCGGTGCGCGTAACCACTCTGACCATCACGGAGAAACTGTACGATGCGCTGCTCTTGAATCCCACCCACGCCGAAGCACAGATTGGTCTTACCGTTCTGACGCCGGATGAGGTTGTTGCCATCCAGGATTCGCTCAAAGAGGTCGCGAAAGTAGCTTACGAGTACTCACAAGGATTGCGGCAGGCGCTGGCGCTCGCGAATCTTGCCAATGCCGCCGAATCCATTATTGGAATGTTGCCCATCGGATGATTTTGACGAAGGAGGATTACGTATGTTCTTTCCCGGCAGCCGCTATCTGAATCTGGTTTCTTACACCATCAAGAAAGCCGATGGCACTGTGGTAAGCGCGACTCGTTTGCCGCTGCCAGTGCAGACTCCGCTGCTGGGCTATCATCGCCGCCTCCAGGGAGAGCGCTTGGACTTGATCGCCTCTCATTATTTATCCGATGCAACCACCTTCTGGCGGCTGTGCGACGCCAACAATGCCATGCAGCCGGACGCTCTAGGCGCGCACGATCTCATCGGCATTCCGGGAAAGCGTTGAAGCGGCATGAGCACATTCAGACTGGTAGTGAACGGAACACAGGTTGACAACGACCTTTACACCCAGATTTCATCTCTGGAGGTAGAAGAGAATGCCGACCTTCCGGGCGCAATCCAGCTCCAGCTACCAGTGGACAGCTCCAGCTCCGGCGATCTGACTTTCGTGAACGATGACCGCTTCAAACCGTTTTCCAACCTGGCTGTTGTCGCCACGCCCACCGGCGGCTCGGATGAGTGCATTTTCGATGGTTACGTGCTTTCCCACAAGCTGCACCTGAAAAAAGGAACGACAGAATCAAGCCTCCAGGTGTGGGGCCAGGACGCCTCCTGGCTCATGAACCTGGAGGAAAAAGTAAAGGAGTGGGTGGATGTTACCGATGCGGACGTAGCCAATTCGATTTTCGGAGACTACGGCTTTACACCATCAGGAGATAACACGACCGATGATTCGCCGACGCATACGGAAGATGGACACAGCCTCATGCAGCGCGCGTCCGATATCCAGTTTCTGCGTAATCTGGCGCGCCGCAATGGCAAGCTGTGCCGCGTTGCGTGCACAGACACTCCCGGCCAGCGTACCGGGTACTTCGTCAAGCCCAGCGTGGATGGCGATCCGGTGATCACGCTCACCCTGAATGATCCGACGGCCTGGACCATGGACAGCCTGGATTTGAGCTGGGATGTATCGCGGCCTACCTCGGTAACTGCGCGCCAAGCGCTGTTCAATGACAGCGATCCGAGCGGGGCCAGTGGCGACAGCAGCGATTCGGGATTGGCCTTGCTGGACGCGCGCGGCCTGTCAGATTTTTCCGGGAAAACCATGACTGTGGTGCTAACTGCGCCGGTGGATGATGCGCAGGAGCTGACGTTGCGAGCGCAGTCCTTGCTGCGCGAGGCCGGTTGGTTTGTTCGTTGCGAAGGTGAAGTCGATGTTGCCCGGCTCAATGCGGTCTTGCGTGTGGGCACAGTGGTGCAGGTGAACGGCGCGGGTGCGCTGAACTCGGGCAAATATTTTGTGTGGAGCGTCCGCCACACCATCACGGCGGATTCCCACAAGATGAAATTTGTTCTGGTGCGAAATGCAGTTGGTCCGCCACCCTCCGGCGGAGGATTGGGCAGCATTCTGGGAGGACTAACGCCATGAACGACCAAGCCATGATGGAATTGCTCGATCGCATTCGTAACCGTTTTTATGGCAAATATCGCGGCTCGGTGACGGATGTTGATGCATCAACTTTGCGCATCAAGGCCAAGATCCCTGCTGTTCTCGGAGATCAGGAATCGGGATGGTGCATGCCGTGCGTGCCGTATGCGGGGAAGAACGTGGGGATGGCATTTTTGCCGGAGCAAGGCTCGGGGGTGTGGATTGAGTTCGAGGGCGGCGACGTTTCTTATCCCATCTGGACCGGCTGCTACTGGCGTAGCGGCGAACAGCCGTCCGACGCCGCTCCCAAAGTGAAAGCCATCGTGACCACGGCTCCGAACAAGATATTGCTGGATGACGATGCGCAGTCCATCACCATTTCAGATTCCAATCAAAATAAAATCACGCTGGATTCTTCCGGTATTACGCTGGAGCGCGGCGGAAGCAAGGTGGCAGTGACCGATTCTGAAGTAAACGTAAACGACGGCGCTCTGGAAGTAATGTAGCGAATAATAAAATGTTTCACTCTCGGACAGCAGCAACGAAACAGCGAAATACTCCGGCTAGTCTGACTTCCCATCAGGCCGCGCAGCAAGAGTTGCATCCTTTCGCGGGTGCTCTGGGTTCCCATAACTTTCTCTCCCGGTCTACTCCAGGCCAGACCCATTCTGATCTCGCCCAATTGCACAGAGCATACGGGAACCAGGCAATTTTAAGAATGCTGGACCACTCGAATGTGTCTTTGCCGGAAGGCAAATTGCAGCGGAAGTGCGCGTGCGGCGGCTCCGGTGGAGAGTGTTCCGGGTGCAAAGAGAAAAAAGAATCAATGTTACAGCGACGCACTGGAAACCATGCCGGGCCAAGTGGCGGGCCGTCTATTGTGCATGGTTTGCTGCTCTCACGCGGGCAACATCTTGACGTGGACACGGGCGCTTCTATGAAGCCGCGTTTCGGACATGACTTTGGCCATGTAGGTGTACATACCGGTGTGCGCGGCGCGGAGTCTTTTTATGGAGATTTGGACGATAACCTGGAGAAACTGGGTTCGGATGCAGGTCCGATCGCTACGCCCTTGGATGCAGCCTCTCCACCAACTCCTATGGATACCAAGGATGCTGACAAGAAACCGAAGGCTGCAGACTGCCAGGACATTTGCGACCGCGCCTATAAGGACTCCTCATTGAATGGAGGCGGAGGAGGAGTGGTATGTGACGGTGCCACTAAATGCCCTTGTGTATTTGATGTCCCGCCGCTAACTCGGGGGCAGTGCTCTGACTTCGACAAAATCGTGTTGACACATGAAACCAAACACGTAAAAGACAACAATTCCGCCTGCGATCCCAAGAAAGGTTTGCACAGGGCGGAGGTCCGAGATAAATCCAAGCTTACCGCGACCGAGTGCACGCATCGGAAAGCGTCCATTAAGGAACTCGACGAAGCCATTCCCAAGAACAAAGGCGACTGTAAGAGCGGCATGCAGAGCATTCGTGATCTCCTTGATACCTGGGTGACGGCGAACTGCAAATGAGGATGGCAGATGGAAATATACGATGGGCTGAAAAAAGCCATGCAGTCGCTGCGAGCGCAAAAACTGATGTACAGCGAGGAGTTCAAGCTGACTGGCTCGAAGGTTGGACAGGAATGGGTTTTTTGGTTTGTATTCCTGCCGGAGACCCCAGGAAGGGATGTGACTGCCGTAGTAGACCCCGATGGGAACGTCCGGGTCTTAGTAGGATTTTAAGATGGCTGCTTTGCTCAATTCCTCCAGCGTCATGATGTGCCCCCATGGAGGCACGGTAACAGCCATTACTACCAATACCAAGGCTAAGGCCGGAGGAGATTTCATTTTGCGTTCCTCGGATACATTCATCATTGCCGGATGCCCTTTCACTATTGGCCCGAACCCTCATCCCTGCGTGCAGGTGCAATGGGTGCAGCCTGATACTCGAAGCCAGGTGATGAGTGATTTCACATTGAGCGAAGCCAGCGTGGGACTCTGCGTTGCCCCAGACCAGGCGGTGCAGGGCACGGTGCTGGTGAACTCCACACAGCCAAAAGTCTCCGGGATCTAATCAGTCTTTGATCTTCAATTACCCCAATTACTAAATTACACAATTACCAAATTCCATGGACAGAGCTGACTACAAATATCCGTTCCGAATAGATCCTTCTTCAGGGCAGGCGGCGCAGACTCCTTACGATGCGCACGTTGAGCAAATGATCCGGCAGGTGCTCCTGACGGCGCCGGGTGAGCGTGCCGACCTGCCGGAGTTCGGCTGCGGAATCCGGCAGCTTATCTTCGCGCCCCACTCGCAAGCCCTGGATGCGACCACGCAAATCGTGGTGCAACAGGCGCTCAATCGCTGGTTGGGGAACCAGATCCAGGTGAAGAAGGTCACCGTAGGACCGCCTGACCAGGGCGATGAAGCACAACTGCTGATCGAAATTGATTACGTACTCATTGAAACCCGCACCAACAAACAGATTGTAGTTCTGGTGTTCTGAGATGCAACCCAAAGACCGCCTGCAAAAGCTGCTCGATACCGCGACCAATAAAACGCTCAACGGCATTGACTTCGTTGAGATTGCCAGTAAAGATCAGAAGACGCTGCGCGTCCATTTTCTGAACACCAATGTGGTGCAGGGGACAGTTACCGGCATTACGATTAGCGGCGGCGAGACGATCCCAACGGTGAAGGTGTTGCCGCCCATGGATGGGCCGGCGGCGTGGACGCCAAATCCCCCGGATCCCGAGGGCCGGCCGATCCTGACTCTGAAAGTGTCGGCACCCGGTGATTTTTCGTTTTACATCCTCCAAATCAACAGCAGCGCGCTGGACACATTCTTCAACCATGTGAAGTTTTCTTTCAAGGCGAACTGCCCTTCTGACCTTGACTGCGCGCCGGTAACTCCACCATGTCCTCCGCTTTCAGGGGACTTGCCGCCAATCGATTACCTGGCCAAAGACTTTCTCAGTTTTCGCAAAGCGCTTTCCGATTTCTCCGCGCTGCGTTACCCGCAATGGCAGGAGCGCTCTGAAGCCGATTTCGGAGTCATGTTTCTGGAGAGCCTGTGCAGCGTGGCCGATGATCTGAGCTATGGTCAGGACCGGGTTGCCGCGGAAGCTACCTTGCTGACCGCCACTCAGCGGACATCCATCGTGCGCCAGGCACGGCTGGTTGACTATGAGCCCCAACCCGCCATCGCTTCCCATGTACTCTTGCAACTCGAAGTGCAAAACGGACCAATCCCTTCGGGATTGCTGGTCAGCGCCTCCAATCCGGATGGAACCTTGATCGCTTTCGAAACCGGCACCGGACTCCTAGATCCAACGACAGGGTTGATCAATACAGCTTCCTACGTTGTGAACAAGGCTTGGAACCGCTTCCGACCCGACCCCAATGCACCTGACGGTAAAACGCCCAATCTTGTTCCATATTACTGGGACGACAGTCAGAGATGTTTGCTGGCCGGCGCCACAGAGATGTGGATCTCTGGTCATGGCTTCAACTTCGTTCCCGGTCAGCAGTTGCTGATTGATACCGCAGCAGCAACTTCGGCCGATCCACCGATTCGGGAAGTGGTGCAACTGGTATCTGCAGATGAGGAAATTGATCCGCTGTTTCCTACCCCGGCATTTCCAACTGGAGCGCCGTTGACGCACATCGTTTGGCGTCCAGACGACGCTCTGACTGTGGATCATGATCTGACGCGAACTGTTCTGGCCGGCAACCTGGTTCCAGCAACCCAGGGCCGGCGATACACAGAGAGCTTCGCCATTGACCACACTCCGGCATCAGCGGGGCAGGTCCCGCTGGCAATCCTCCGCACTGGCCCGAACAGTTCATTGCAGTATCTCTACACGTTGAGGAATGCATCCTTGGCATGGTTGGAGCAGGATGCTTCCGGAGCCGCACCGCTGCCGGAAATCCTTCTCCACCAGGTCGCATCCGCGGTTTCCTGGAACTGGCGGCGGAGATTGTTGGACGCTGAGGAGTTTGAACCGGCATTCACCCTGGATCGCGCCCGCTACAAAGCAATCGTGCACAATTCTGATGGCTCCTATTCATACGATTACGACGGTGATGACGGCGACACCATCCGCTTTGGCGACGATGTTTTTGGTGAAGTCCCGGAAAGCGGCACGGTGTTTCAGGTCACTTATCGAGTAGGCGGTGGTGAGGTGGGGAATGTTTCTGCCGATTCCATCACTATCGTGGATCCCTCCGCGGCCGGTGTAATCACGGCTGTTACCAATCCATTTGCAGCGCAGGGTGGTGCGGACGAGGAGAGCGACCTGAGTGTGCGTCGGCTCGCGCCGCAGGCATTCCGTGCTACCCGTTTGTTTGACGTTCGTCCGGAAGATTACCAGAACACGGCCCAGACTCTGCCGTGGGTACTAAGGGCGGGCACAGTGTTTCGCTGGACGGGAAGCTGGCTCACGGTTTTCACCACCGCCGATCCCAGGGGCACGGAAAAAATAACCGTTGGTGAGCAAACGGATCTCATCAATCTGCTGAACCGCTATCGCCTGGCAGGCTACGAATCTTATTGTCCCGCTCCGCGTTTCGTGTCCATTGATTTGATCGTGACCGTATGCGCGCAACCCACTGCTTTTCGCGGCGACGTGGAGGCGGCGGTGTTGGCCGCGCTCAGCGCTTCCAAAGCGCCTGATGGAACGACCGGATTCTTTTTCCTGGATCGTTTTACCTTCGGCACGCCACTGGAACGCAGCGCGTTGGAAGCGGCGATTCAGGAGGCTTACGGTGTGGCCGGCGTGGTGTCCATCTTTTATCGGGAGCGTGGCGTTACCCCGGATTTTGTTGATCTCCCGGACACACTTAGCATCCATCAGGACCAAATCCTGCGCGTTGACAACGACCCCAGCCGCCCGGAGCGCGGCACTTTGCAGGTAATCGTGAAGGGAGGCAAATGAGCAACTCCCCGATTTGTCCATGCGGCGGTTCGCAGGAACCACTCACTATCTCCAATCCACCAGGCCGCGACCGGATCAACTATCGCGTGGGCGACTACACCTCATTTCGCCACGCATTGCTGCGCGCGCGGCCAGGTGAGACTGAGTTGACCCATTGGCGTCCCGGCGCAAGCGGAGACCTTGCCGTGCAGATGGTGGAATGGTGGGCCTATCTGGCCGACATTCTTACCTTCTACAACGAGCGCATCGCCAATCAGGATTATCTGCGAACTGCTGATCTTCCGGAGAGCGTGAAGCGGCTCATCCTGCTGCTTGGCTACCGGCCCAGGCCGGGTATCGGCGCAACCGGAACGCTGGCCGCGCTCTTGAGCAGTCCCAAACCAATTACGCTGCCGCAAGGGTTCCAGGTACAGAGCAAACCCGGTCCGGGTAAACAGCCGCAGATTTTTGAGTTGGGCACAAACACTTTAGTTCAGCCGCCCGATGTGGTTGCGGCTGATCCGGTACCTGATCCCGCGTTGCTGGGGCCTCCCAGCCAAAGTAGCGTGTTGTTGCAGGGAACTGTCAGCTCGATCAAAGCCGGTGACGAGCTCTTGCTCTTGCATAACGGTTGGGTTGGGACCGATTCCAATTTTGCCGTGGTCGCGGTCAAGAGTGTGAACCAGGAAAAGGACCCACACGGAAAAAACAACACGCGAGTAGTCTTCACCACCTCCCCGAATTTAGCTTCGAGTGTGGCTGCCGACTATAGCCTGCTGAAAAGCACTCAGACAGCGCATCTCTGGCCCTTCCTGGGAGGCAAGGCTACTGTCATCACCAACCGCCGGGCAGACCTTGAATCCATAACTCGCCAGATCAAAGTTGGCGATCCCGTTCTATTCACCGCTCCGGATTCGTCCCTGGGCGAGCAACTGGTCAGTGTGACCGCTTACTCCGAACCGGTGTGGTATGCGAATGCTCCTGACCCGTCTAATCCTCAGAATCCACCGGATCCAACCAAGGTTCCTCCTGTTCCGATCCCGCATTCAGCAATCGGATTCCAGCCGTTCTTGACTGGTCAGTGGAACCGCAGCCAACAGACAGTTTCGGTTCGGTACGCATGGCAGCCAGTCGGAACCTTATTGGCAACGCCTGTGACGAACCTGAGCGGCGCAGGGAACGGATTGCAAGCGGTTCCACCGTCCGTGTTTCCAACACTCAGCACGGGAAGCCCGGTCCTGATTCAGGATGCGAATGGCAACGGCGAATCGGCGGTGGCCACAGGCGGACCTTCCACGCTGGACCTCTCAGGCCTTCCGAGTCCACCGGTCAATTTGGTTCCACCGTTGAATGTGTTGTTCAATCTCCTCTCGGTTTCTCGTGGCAAGACAGTCAGCAACGAGGTGCTGGGCAGCGGGGATGCGACTGCGGCCGGGCAGGAGTTCGTCTTGCAGAAATCACCGCTGACCTATCTTCAGAGTGGCGATTCCACATCAGGTACTGGCTACAAGAGCACGTTGAAGGTCTGGGTGGACGGGGTGCAATGGCAAGAAGTCCAAAGCTTCTTCGGGCAACCGCCGGACGCGCACATCTTCGTTACCCGCGAAGATGAAAACAACAACACGCATGTCCAGTTCGGCGATGGTGTGAACGGGGCACGGCTTTCTTCAGGCGCAAACAATGTGGTCGCCACCTATCGCTACGGCAGCGGACAGGACTCGCCTGATGCAGGATCGCTGACCGTAATCCTGCAACCGCAGCCCGGTTTGAAGGCGATCGTGAACCCAGTGCCGGTTGGAGGCGGAGCCGATCCCGATCCACCAGCAAGAATCAGGAAATACGCGCCGCAGTCTGTCCTCAACTTTGGCCGGGCGGTTTCCGGAAATGATTATGAGACGATTGCCGCCCAGGCTCCCGGCGTGGCCAGAGCGAAGTCCTATTGGAATTGGGACCCGTTGCAGCAGCGCACCATGGTCACCGTCTATGTCGGCGACGATCACAACGCGGTGCAAGCTGCACAAGTCGCGTTGAATGGTGCGGACGATCCCAATCGGCCGGTAGTGGTCAACCTGGCTACCAGCGTTCCCGTGTCTGTCAGTTTCAGCCTGCTGGTTGACCCCAGGTATGTTCCCGCAGAGGTGAAAACCGCTGTCATCTCGGCGCTGATCGATCCTGATCAAGGATTACTGGGCGCGAATGTGATCGGCATTGGCCAGGTGATTTTTGAAAGCCAGATTTACGAAGCCTGCCTGCGCATTCCGGGAGCCGTGGCCGTGCATGCGCTGCAATTCTCAGTTTTTGATCGCCTGCTCCTCTTCCGCCGGTTAGGCAGCTTGTCAGCATTTCGTTTCCCGATTCTCCGCTTCCAGCCCGAGGTGCAGCCGTTCCGTTTTGATCCGGGCGTAGGCGGATTCTTCCAACTCCAGTCTTCCAACCTGAACATTTCCACCGAGGTAGCAAGCAATGGCTGATCTCGACCATTACGAGATTTATTACGCGGACAAGATCTGGAACCTGATTCCTGCCGTCTACCGTTCGCTTGACAGCGAGACTTTTGGCCAGAAGGGACCGTTGCGGGAGATGGTGGACCGGATTGGGGCGCAAGCTGCCGTGGTGCGGCGAAGCATGGATCGCCTGTGGGAAGACCAATCCATTGAGACTTGCGATGACTGGGTGATTCCTTATATTGCCGATCTGCTGGCCACCAACCTCGTGGCCAGTCTGGATGCGCGGGGACAGCGCCTGGACGTGGCGAAAACCATCTACTATCGCCGCCGCAAAGGGACGCTGGGAATACTGGAAGAGATTGCGCATGATATCACCGGCTGGGACGCTCGCGTGGTAGAGTTTTTCCGCCGCCTTGGCCGGACGCGGCACAACTTTGATCCCCCGATCGGCCTGCCCGCGGAGACCGATGATCCGGCAGGCAATCGCATATTGCAGTTGGCAGAAGGCATCATCGGCCAGTGGACCGGCACGCCGATGGGCGGCTGGGCTGATCTGCGCAATGTCTATGGAGCTACCCAGGCGCAATCGCCCTTTGGCATCTATCCTGTTTCTAAAGCGCCATCAGCCTTCGACGAATATTTTCATACCGCTGATTTCCGCAAAGGCCAGGGCCGCTCGGGTTGGTACAACATCACTAAGTTGGGAGTCTTTCTCTGGCGGCTGAAAAGCTTTCCATTGGACTTTACCACTCCGGTGGCGGATACGACTTGTGCAGGCTACTTCTCTTTCGATCCCACCGGACGCGCGATACCGCTGTTCGCCAAATCGTCGCGTTCCTATGGAGTGGGGTGGGTTTCACCGCAGGAATGGCAGCTTCCAACTCCCATCAGCACGCCTCTGCTCACAGTAGCGCTTGCCAATCCCGGCGCGCAGCCGCTATACGCGAATGATTCTGAGCACGTCAATGCGCTGGGAGTTTTTACGCAGCCAGGTTCGGATTTTGAAGTCGTGCCGTCCAGTGTGGTCAACACTTTTCCAATACCGCCCACGGCTGCCCCTGAGATCCTGGTCTTTCCGGAGGTTGGCAAGTTCAAGACGGTCTCTGTGCTGAATGGGCCGCCCTTCGTGACCTATTGCTATGGATTTCCTTCAACCATTGGCGCAGGGGCCTATGATCGTCGGGTCCTCGGACAGCCCGCGCCTGCTCCGCCTCTACCGATGGCCGCGGTCACTGGAGGCGGCAACGGGTTGGTGGCACAACTCACCTCCGTTGCTCCTGTCGGAACGGTGCAGATCAACGATTCGCTTACTTATACCGCGATAAGCGACGTGGCCAACATCGGCGAGGTCACCATCTCCACGGAGAACACAAAAAGGGCGCTGATTCGGACGAAGCCGCAAGTCGCAGAATGGGCCTTCACGGGGCAAGACAATCAGAGCACGCTGGTTCTGGACGGACTTTTCATAAGCGGCACTGACATTGTGTTGAAAGGGATATTTAAGACCGTCACCCTGCGCTGTTGCACGCTTGATCCTGGAACCGCGGTGGATGCTGCCGGCACGTTGGCCAAGGCGGTTGACGGCCGCGACCTGGCCCCATGCCATCTCTGGATTGAAGCGGAGATCAACCAGTTGGTGATTGACCGCTGCATTATGGGGCCAATCCAGACGCGCCTCCAAGGTGAAATCCAGACCCTGGAGGCGACAGACAGCATTGTTCAGGCACTCGGTACTGGCCTCGCCATTAACTTAACCGCCGGCCAGGTGCAGCTTTCGCGCTGTTCCGTTCTGGGTCTGGCGACCATGCACCGCCTGTACGCCAGCGAATGCATTCTCGATGACAAGGTCACGGTGGAGAATGTTCAGGACGGCTGCGTGCGCTTCAGCGCATGGAGCACAGGGAGCGTCCTGCCTCGGCAATATGAGAGCGTGCAAATCGCTCCTGGTGCGCCATTGTTTACGTCACGCAATTTTGGGCAACCGGGATACTGCCAATTACAAGCGGGTGTGGACAACGCAATCCTGGCTGGCGCCCCTGGCGCGACCATCTCCGCCGGGGCCCAGGACGGCTCGGAGATGGGTGCTTACGCCCGTGACAAGAATCCCATTAAAGAGCGCAGCCTTTTGATCAAGTATCAGGAATTCATGCCGCTTGGCTTGGTTCCGGTCATTATTTATGTGACCTGACTTCACGCTGGCAGACTCGGTCTTTGATTTTTCAATTGCCAAACCTGTCCCGGCTGGCCGTGGATTACCCAATTACAAAATTCTCAAGCGGATGAAGGATGCCCTCATCGTAACGAGAACAAAATTCTCGTAATTGCCGGCATAACGGCCTAACCCAAACTGCGGTCATGCAGTTCAGGGCATAACAATCTAAAGTCTCTGGAGGGAGAACTCATGGGTAGCGATCGCGCGCGCGTATCTTACAACCCCAGGCAACAATACCGCTCAGTGGTAATGCAGCAAGGGCGGGTGACGCTGGAGGCGGACTTTAACGAGGAACTGGCAATCGCCGGTGAAGAGCTGCGCGAGGAAACGCGTGATATTGTTGGCCCGAGCGGAACCCCGGACGACGGCTATCTTGTCACTCCTCTCTCCAACCCCATATTTGATATTTCCGTTGGGCCGGGCACCATGTATGTCGGCGGCTTGCGGGTAACTACTCCTCCACATGTTCCCCTGGCTGCACTTGCAGAAGGAACTCCCAATCTGGATGGCGGTGTAGTTGAAACCAGCAAGAAGTTCTCAATTGGCATCAGGTACACGCAACAGACGGACTGGCTTGATCACAGCGATGACCAGGATTGGGTAGAGATATCGCCCAATAATCCTCCAACCAACGAATTTGTTTATCTCTTCTTGCGTGAGCAGGAGGTAAGCGCGGTCGAGGATTCTGATCTGAAAGATGTAGCGCTGGGCGGGCCGGACACGGCACAGCGCACTCGCTTGCTCCAGCATATCGTGCGCCTGAATGATGGGCAGGACTGCCCTTCAGGACTGGCGGCCGCCGAGAAAAAATGGAAGACGGAAGGTCTGGCCTTCCATCCTCGAAATATGCGGCTTGAATCGGCGGCTAGGTTGAAGGTCGGGTTCTCTCCTTCAGGCCCGCCGCCCGATCTGTGCAATCCGCAGGCGCAGAGCGGCTATCTGGGCGCGGACAATCAGTTGATCCGCGTGCAGATTTCCGCAACCGGCGCGGGCAAGCTGAAGTTCGTTTGGGGATTTGATGATGCATCGTTTCTCTACCGCATCGATCTGGATCCAAACAACAAGCAACTCCTGCATCTTCAATCTCGTCCCGTAGATGCTGCCCACCAGCCACGAAACAAACAGGCAGTGGAAGCGCTGCGCAGTGCAGCAGAGTTGAGCAATAGAGAGTACATCGCATCTCTCTCCGGGGTCGTGTTCACGCTTGACCAGGACTACAACCCGGATACCCAGATGATCTCCTTGCCGGCCCCGCTTACGAAACTGCCTGACGAATACTATGACGCATCACAAACGCCGCGAGTGTTTCTGCGCGTGTGGCAAGAGGAACTGGTTTTCACACCGGGCACGCCGGTGGATCTGGGCAACACAGGCCTGCAAGTGACGCTTCAGGCAGCGGGAAATGTTTTTCATCTGGGCGACTACTGGCTCTTTGCGGTGCGCCCCAGTACGCCCCAGCAAGTCTATCCCGAACGCTACCTCCAAGGGTTCCAGCCACCAGACGGCCCCCGCATGTGGGCCTGCCCGCTGGGAGTGATTACCTGGACTGAACGAGAGGGCAGGCTGGCTGACGATTGCCGCAACCAGTTTGACAACCTGGTGGAACTGACAAAGAGAAAGGGACTGGGGGGCTGCTGCACAATCAGCGTGAGCCCCAAGGACTTAAAGGGGAAAACTACGCTGCAATCGGTAGTGGACAGCTTGATCAGTCCGGCAATGGTGCTCACGGCTGCGGACGCGGGCACGGCGGGCAATGATATTGAATTCGCGGTGATCAAGGTGTTCCCTGATCCGAACCCGCTGCAAACCAGATTCACCGTCGGGCTGAGTGATCGCCATTCCTACAAGGGCCTGACCACCGCCACGATTCAGTCAGTGCTGGCAGCTTCACCGGGGCTCGTCCAAATCAGCGGTGCGGTAACGCCGGGGCTCGCTCCCCAGGCAGGCCGCCGGAAGTTATCAGGCGGAACCGCAACTGCGAAAGCCACGGCCGAGTTCGCCAATGTGCAAGGTGGAATAGCGTTTACGCTGGCCGCCAAGAAGGTCGGCTCTGTCGGCAACCAGACTTATGTGGCCGTGACCAACGTAGATTTGAGCGCCGGGACCTTCGATCTGGATGTCCTATATGAGGTGGAAGTGCCGTCCATCAGCCTCGAACAGCTCGGCCAAAATATTGACGAGTCTTTGGCTTATGACATCGTCATCAGTGCGCCTACGGGAAGAAATTTACTCGTCCCTTCTACCGGGGGGATACTTCTTAAAGGCGGCGCCGACGGCCAGCAGCCGGTCAAAGCGTCGGCAACTCTCTATGCCGATTTACAGAGCAAGATCTGTTTTGCGCCGGGAAATTATGGCTTGGCCGGCACGCTCGTGCTTGACCGCAGGCATACGGGTTTGACGCTTGAGGGTTGCAGCGGAGAAGTGGTGCTGGAAGCAGCCACCGGAGGCGAGTCAAATTTCCTTCAGGGGCTGGTGGCGGTGGTCGGCGCCGCCCACATCACCCTGAGCGGATTGTCTTTCGCGCTGCCAGCGGTAGGGTTCATCAAAGCTGGCGGCCTGATGGCCGATATTCCTCTAAAGACACTGGCGGCCATAGGTGTGCCTGATATTGCTTTCATGGAGACCGCTGTTGGAGTGCGTACCGTCGGCTGCGCCAATCTCACCATTAAAGACTGCGTGTTTGAATTTCAAAGCATAAACGAAACCGGCTTCATTTTCTTTGAGGCTGGCATTCTGGCATCGGGCGAGAATCGGGGTCTGGTGCTGAAAGACAATACATTCCGGCACACAGGTGCCGTAGCCCCTGGAGACGTACGTTTCGGTTACGTTTTGAGTCCGAGCCTGTCCCAGGTGGAGATCATCAGCGCGGCTACAGGTGGCAGCGTCTTGGCCACTGGGACCGGCATCGACCAGCGCGGCCGCTTCTTTGAGAACGCGCTGGCATTGCCGGCTGCCCTCACTGAGGCAACCATCTCCGGAAATGTCTTTTCCGGAATGAGTGGAGCAGTGGTCGTCTACGCGAGTATCGGCGGCGTATCCATTGACTCAAACCGAGTGGAGGCGTGCCGGGCAGGGTTTATGCTGTTCACGCTTCGGGCCGCATTCTCCAATGAGACTCGGTTCTTCGAAGTGGTATTCGACACCTCCTTTATCTTTGGCGCCACTCTGGCGACCGGCTATCCTCTTCCTGAGAAGGCTGATCGAACCGGGCAGATTCAGATCGCCACCGAAGGAAGTTTGTCCTCATCCGGGACCGGACTCTTCGAGCAGTTGCTGCGTCTCACGGAACTGTTTGTGGCTGCAGATATGGCGGCATTTTCCCGGACCGCTCTGTTTGCTCCCAGCACCGTGATGGTCAGCCGCAATGAGGTTGAGACCGCCGGCGCAGATGCCGGTCCTGCTTTCATCATGTGGGGGGACGATTCTGATGCCCGGGCCGCCATCGTCATGAATGGCAACACCATGCGCGGCCGTCCCGTGGCCCAGTCTGTGTTTCAAAACCAATCGCTGGTTCCGCTTGCCGCCATCTTCGATGTAGCCTGGGGCTCGGTTACGGGAAACGTAATTCTCAATGAGACGGAAGGTGACGGAAAGATCAGTCTGGCTATCGGCCCATTGCGTGCAGCTTTTACGGGACACCTCACAGAGATTCCAGTGACGGGATTTGAAACCAAGTTCTTTGCCACCGGACCCCAGGGTATTACTTCCGCAGGATTGCCCGTAAACGAAGTGGTGGGTGTGATAGGCGCGACAGCCGCAGCAATAGGCGGTGTTGGAGCGACTGGAGCGACTGGAGCGACCGGTGCAACCGGTGCAACCGGTCCACCTCCACCCATTGATACGCACATCGCAGTTACCGGCAACACCCTGCGCGGTCTTCCTTTGCTGCCGCCGCACGGCCTGCCTGCGCCCTTTGCCAGGTGGGAGCCTTTGAATTTGATTATTAACCTTTAGGTACAATACTGTTCACTTGAAACCGCGATAGTCTCCTGCGGCATGAATACATTGGGGCAAACCATCTGTCTCAACATGATCGTGAAGAACGAAGCAGCGGTCATTCGCCGCTGCCTGGAATCCTTGCGTCCGATCATTGACTCCTGGGTAATTGTCGATACCGGTTCAATTGACGAGACCCGGCAAATCATCCGTGACTGCCTGCGGGATATTTCCGGCGAGTTGCATGAGCGGCAGTGGAAGAACTTTGCCCACAATCGCAATGAAGCTCTGGAACTGGCCCGCGGTCACGGAGATTACCTGTTGCTCATTGATGCCGACGAGGTGCTCGAAATTGGCTCAGACTTCAGGCTCTCTGCATTAGTTGCGGACTCTTACAAACTGCAAGTCTCATACGGAGGCTGCCGCTATTTGCGCGCGCAGTTGGTGCGTAATTCGCTGCCCTGGCGATATCACGGAGTTTTGCATGAGTACATTGCCTGTGAACAGGCTCGCAGTGAAGAGCTTTTGGGCGGTTTGCAGTGCGTAGTGTTTCACGATGGTGCGCGGGCCCGGGATCCCTCTACTTACCGGCGCGACGCCTTGCTGCTGGAAAGCGCGCTGCTCGACGAGCCCGGCAACTCCCGTTATGTTTTTTATCTGGCACAGAGCTATCGTGATGCCGGGGAATGGGAGTTGGCCCTTCGCCACTACCGGCGGCGCGTCGAGATGGGCGGATGGAAAGAAGAGGTTTGGTATTCGCTATACCAGATCGCCCGCATACGTGAACAGATGGAAGCGCCCTGGGCTGAGACCATGGAGAGCTATCTGGCCGCCTGGCAGCATACTTCTGGGCGGGCAGAGCCGCTCTTCCGCATCGCCATGCACTTTCAGCACCGCCGGCAGTATCAGCTTGCCCATTTTTTTCTGGGAGGCGCAGTTCACATGCCACCTCCTGACGCTGCCTGCCTGTTCGTGGAACAGTCGCTCTACGATTATCAGATTTTGCTCGAGTATGCGGTGGCCTGCTACTACGTGGGAGAGAACGCGGAAGCCATCGCTGTCAATAACCGTCTGCTGCGTTCGGGAAAACTGCCTCCGCAGTTTGTCGAACAGGTCATCCGTAACCGTCGCTTTAGTGTGGATGCATTATGGCCGCAACGTTACCGCCTGGCTTCCCCGGCGAGGCTTCATGTGTATGTACCCTTCTGCGATCCCGGACCGGAATTTGACGATTGCATCGAGGGCCTGTTGCGGCAGGAGTGCGGGCCGTTCACCATAACTTTGATTGACGAGCAATCGAAGGCCGGCCAAAGCGCGCGCATTCCTATGGATGACGGGCGATTTTCCCTGGTTCCTGGCGGCGCACCGGCGTGCCGGCTCCTGTGGATTGCAGAACGGGCGCGGGGTTACGCCCGGCCTGAAGATGTTGTTGTCATCCTGCTGCCTGACACGCGGCTCGCAGACCACAGTGCCCTCAAGCGAATACAAACTGTCGTCCACGATCCCGATTGTTGGCTCGCCTACGGCCAATACCGGCTTGCCTCCGGAGAGACTGGCTATGCTGAGCCTGCGCCCAGCGAAGCGGTCTTTATGGAGCGCGGTGCGCAACTTGCAGGAGCTTCATCCATCGCAGTGCGCGCGCGGCTCCTGCAGGAGGCCTCCGCCCATCAACTCAAGGATTATGAAAGCTTGTTTCGCGCCGCTGGATTCCAACACACTCGCTTCTCTGACGATGAGTGGACGGTACAGAGCATGCCTTGTCCGGTTATTTCCTCACCGCCGTGCGACATGCAAGCGGCAGCAACGAGGGAGGCCGCCCCTAGGATCAGTTGTCTGATGGTGACCCTGGACCGGCTGGCGCTGGCCAAACATGCCATCCGATCATACGCAGAGCAGAGCTATCCCAATCGCGAGCTGGTGATTGTGGCCGATGGTGAGGAACGCTACCGCCGCGCACTGGCACGTTACGTGGAGGCGCTGGGAATCGGCGGCGTGCGCATTATTTATCCGGGCACGGGCGGATTGACGCTGGGTTCGCTGCGGAACATTTCCATCGAAGCCGCGCAGGGCGAAATCATCTGCCAATGGGACGACGACGACTACAGTCATCCGGAGCGGCTGGCCATCCAGGCCCGACACATGACCGCTCATGCCGCCGGCGCATCGTTTCTTACCGATCACCTGCAATTCATCGAGCCGGAGCGGCTCTTGGCCTGGATTGACTGGAGCGGCGAAGGACGATATGACGGCATTTCGCAGCTTGCTCCAGGGACGCTGATGATGTACCGCGACTCGCGCTTCCGCTATCCCGAATCCGGTCCCAATGCGCGAAGGGGTGAGGACTGTGTTTTCCTGGAAGCAGTTTATGGGGCCATGCCGGTGGCGCCGCTCAGCTCTGCCGGGTATCTCTATCTTTACTGCTATCACGGGCGCAATACTTTTTCACGCGAGCACCACCATCGCCTCAGCGCCTGCCGTTCCTGCTCCAACGCCCAGTTGATGCAGAATGCAGGCAAGTTGCAGCAGGCGCTTCGTTACTATCCTGTTGCCCGCCCGTGCTCCGTAGTGGGACGCGAGGGGCCGGCGTTTATGCTGAATTAGGGGCATTCCCTGAAATAGCCTGATTTCGCAATAATTTTTCATTCGCAACCGGATTACCGGCGGTGTTACTGTAAGGGGTGATGGGTGGTTCAATGCTTCCCCATCTCAGGGTTGAAGACTCCCTTCGAACGGGAAAAGGGGGCTAATCATGTTTCACGCACCCGCCAGCGAACATAAACATCAAACCGGTCCGGCTCGAAACCAACGCACAGCCCAGCGCGAACAGGGGCTCTCTCCCCACGTTACAGCCGCTCCCGGATATTCATGGTCGGGATCTCACCATAGCCGCGCGCAGGAGCAGTTCGCGCATATACATAGTACGTATGGCAATCAGGCTGTTCTGCGCATGATCTCCCATTCCACGCCTGCTATTCAAGCCAAGCTCACGGTGAATCAACCGGGGGATGCGTTCGAGCAGGAAGCGGATCGCGTCGCCAATCAGGTGATGCGCATGACTGCGCCGGGCATGGTGCAGAGAAGCAGTACCTGTCAAAACGAAGGCAAGCTACAACGCAAATGTGCGGAATGTGAAGAAGAAAAGAAGACCGGGCTCCAGCGGAAAGAGGCCAGCCGTGGACCGCAGTTTGCGCCACGTTCGGTCCACGATGTTCTGAACTCACCCGGTCATCCACTCGATTCTGGCGCGCGTGCATTCATGGAGCCGCGTTTTGGCTACGACTTCAGCCAGGTGCGGGTCCATCACGATCAGTCGGCGTCAGAATCGGCGCGCGATGTTAATGCCCTAGCCTATACTGTCGGCAAGCATACGGTATTTAGTGCAGGACAGTATGTGCCGGGCTCATCGTCAGGACAGAAACTCATTGCCCACGAGTTGGTGCATGTTATTCAGCAAAGTGGCAGTCAACCCTCGGTTCTGGCACGTCAACAAGCAGATGAGCAAGATACCTCTACAACTACAGCCACTCCTATGGATGCCGGCCTTCCCGGTGGAGTTTCAACGTCGCCTACTCCTGATGACTCGGCCCAAGGAGCATCGGTTGCTTCGCAGTTGGGTGGCAATCCATGCCTGGCTAAGTGCGAAAAGAAATTCAATGAATGCCTCCATCCCCCCGCGTGGCAGTTCTGGAAGATACCTGATCCCAACCAGTGTCTCGCCGAACGCCAAGCTTGTCAGCGAGAGTGTCAGGTCCATACGGCAGGGTGCGGAGAGGGCCTCTGCGAAGGCCCGAACTGCAGGGCCTGTTGCTCCTTCTTCTGCTCGAATCACCTTTCTGAATGTTTGAGCTTGTGTGATCCCTACCGATGAGGGAGATGGTATTCATCTAAATGTTCCACGCACCGACCAGCGAAAACAAGCAGCAAAGAGATCCGGCTCGGAATCAACGAACAACCGAGGGCAGTCCGAATCTCTCTCGGCACGCACCAGTAGTTTCTCGGCTTGCATTGCCGCGGACTTCCAGTAGCGGAGTGTTTCCTTTGCCTTCACTGAACAATCAGCAGCACCATGTTGCGCGTTTGCACAGCATGTACGGCAACCAGGCTGTGCTGCGGATGCTCTCCCATTCCACGCCTGCGATTCAGACCAAGTTGACTGTGAATCAACCGGGGGATGTGTTCGAGCAGGAAGCCGATCGAGTAGCCGATCAGGAGATGCGCATGGCTGCGCCGGGTATGGTGCAGAGGCAAAACGAAGACAAGCTGCAACGCAAGTGTGCCGAATGTGAAGAGGAAGAAAAGAAGACTGGACTCCAACGGAAAGAGGCCGGCGGTGGACCCCTGTTTGCGCCACGTTCAGTCCACAATGTTCTGAACTCACCCGGCCAGCCGCTCGATCCCGGTGTGCGCGCATTTATGGAACCACGGTTTGGGCGCAGCTTCAGTGATGTACGAGTGCACACTGACGACATGGCGATCAACTCCGCACGGGCGGTCAATGCTCTGGCATACACAGTCGGCAACCACGTGGTATTTAGGAATGGGCTTTATGAGCCGGGATCACAAGAGAGTAGAAGGTTGCTGGCTCACGAACTAACCCATGTAGTCCAGCAAGGCGGCGCTGCGGCAAACCAGGTACAACGAGAGGCAGAGATGGACGACGAGGAAGAACAAGGCGCCGCTGCCGCCGGCCCCACGGAAACCGGAGGAAAGGAAGGCAAGGAAGGCAAGAAGGAAACGGCGCCAGCCGAAGAGAAGGCGCCGGCTACACCCAAAGTACCCAAAGGCGCCTGTACCAGGACAATTCTGGCGGAAGGAACATGTGCCGATCTTGTTGCCGGATCCAAGTTCATTTGCTGCGATCCAGACAACGGCTTCGAGAGAAAGGGCAAGTCAAAAGATGTCGAGGGAACAGACTGTCCCGACCAAAAATTCAGTCCAGTCTTCACCTGCGACCACAATTGCAAGAACGCGCTGGCAAAGGGGTGTTCTGACGATGACAATTGGATAGCAATTCCGCCCGGTCGCAAAGAAAAATGCGGTGACATTTTCACCATTTGCGCTAACGGAAAGAGCACCACCGGTTATATGCGTGATCGCTCGTCCACCACCAGCTCCTTTGAGGTGAGTCCAGGCATTCAGAAAACATTGGGTATCAAGGTTGGCGACTCTTTCAAAGGATCGGTTTATCGTCCCGGTGCAAAAGCCGATGCCATCGCCAAAGACAAGTGTTGTAGCGGTGCCTGAAGGTGAGCAGAAGTCAGGCCCAGAACACATATTGTAAGGTGTCGTTCCCGGATTATGTTCCACGTACCCATCAGCAAACAGCAAAGTGATCCGCGCCTTTCTTTGTTGATGGTCTGTACCTGATTGAATCCCACGGCATCCCCCGCGAATGGCCTGAGATATCACACCGGCATCTGGAATAACACGTTCGACACAAAGATCCCAGCCGCAGCCAGTCAATGCAGGCCAGCGTGAGCGAGATCGAATCACTTGAAATACACATTCGTCACTGTGGCCCATGGAGACGACATTGGCTGGCAGCAACTGCAAGCACGCTCCATGCAGCTCTACATGCCACTTGATCTCGTAGCTGAGATCATCGTCGTCGAAAATTCCACATCAGGGCAATCGACGAAATGGCGCGATGTGCTGGGTCGTGAATATGGTGCTTTAGCTCCTCTGGTCCGCTTTATTGAAGCCAAAGAAATTGCCGAGATGCCCAGCCAAACAGGCGGATGGTTCTCCCAGCAGGTTCTCAAGCTTATGGTGTCACAGATCGTGACCACCGATCGCTACGTTCAGCTCGATGCCAAGAATCATCTTGTCTTCGCGCTAGCGAGGACGTTCCTTGAAGCCGGCAGCAGGATTCGCTCGCGGTTGGAGAGCTACCACAGTCATCCAATGAAACCGGTTTTTGAGAGAACGTTGTGTTACTTCGGTATGGACCCCAGCGAGCACGTCGCGGCATTCCTCCCAACCACCACTCCGTTTACCCTTCCAACCAGCGTGGTGCGTGATCTCGTCAAATATGTTGCTGAGCGGGAGAAGAAACCGTTTCCACTTGCTTTCCTGGGTCTTGGGCTGAGCGAGTTCTTTCTGTTTGCATCTTTTATCATCAGTTCTGGCAGGAAGATTCAAGACATCTACGATCTGTCAGGTTCGGCGTGTCCAACAATTTGGGAAGAGAGTGCCAGGGGCGGTGTAGACAACATTGCGCGCCTGATCGCACAAGGTCAAAGAAATGGTTTGCCGTTCTTCGCCGTACACCGCAGGGCTGTGCCAGAGCTGAATGAAGCATCGCGATGGACCATTGCAGATTTCTGGCATCAGCGCGGCCTGTTTAAGACCGTTCGGGAAGGTGTCAACTTTCTCGGCGTTCCACACTCAACGGAATAGGGATCGCTGACGCCTGTCGCGATGCGGAATCAGTCCTGGTCTGCTCAGTCCAGCTTTGTACTACGAGGTGCTCTGAAATCTTGTTTTTTCTCGCAAATTTTCTGCATCTCCCCGGCAAGGTTTGGCAGTTCCGATCCGCCGATCACCCGATTCCCGACTTCCTCTGCGCTCTCTGCGGTGAGCTAGGGGTTTGGTTGCGGCTATGCTGCGCTGTGACCCGGGTGTAATTAAAAGTGCGAGTCAACCTTTTAACCCTGGATTGTTCATGAACATGCGAAATAGAAAAAATGACTCGTCATCCCGACGGTCTACCCGCGCGCCAGCGAGGGTAGATCGGAGGGACCTTACGTTTAGCCCAGAACCGCAAAGACTCTAAAACGCCTTAAGCGGTATTTGCCCGAGGAACCCGTACCGGTGCCGATTTCAGCAATTCATGTTTCACCTTCGTACTCGTGGAGGTAAACAGCAAATTGGGAATCTCATGTTCCATGGTCCCGTAAACGACAGCAGGCGGCAGAAGAATGCCACACGGACTCTGCCAAAGCCCGAGCGGACGCTGGAAGTCTCTCCATTCACGCTTGCCGGCGTGGGAGTTGCTTGGTCGAGCGATGTAGACCGCGAAGCACGTCGTGCATCGTCGCCGGGAGGTCCGCAGCAGCAGGTCGCACATCTCCACAGCATGTACGGCAACCAGGCAGTCCTGCGCATGCTCTCTCAGTCCACGCCAACCATTCAAACGAAGCTCACCGTCAACCACCCCGGTGATCCCTTCGAACAAGAAGCCGACCGCGTCGCCGACCAGGTTATGCGGATGTCAGCGCCCGTCCCCTTGGTCCAGAGACCTTGCAGCGCATGCCAAAGGGAAGAAAGCGTGCAGCGCAAGTGCGCCGCCTGCGAACAAGAAGAAAAAAAATCGAGAGAAGAAAGTCGTTTTCGCTGTGACGACAGTGGAGAATGCACTGAAGATGAACCGCAATATGAACGCGACCTGCTGGGAATTGCCGCTTGTAACTATGATCGTGGCGTTGTCGAAGCCCAGGTGTTCAAAGAACATTGTGCCGGCGACTGCGTGGCCCAGCACGAACAGGCCCATGTGGAAGACACGCAATTATGCTGCAACCGCTACGGCCGATGCATGCACAATGCCGCCGATCTCGATGGGCGCAATCGTTGCCGTGAGATTTGGCTGCGGTGGTCTCACTTGACCGACGACTATTCGGAGTGCAACGCTTACAACCGAGAGGGCCTGTGTTTGAACGACCTGATCAACAAACAATGCCGGACCAGCGGCGGTCCGGTCAGCGAAGACTGCTGCAAGGAATTGCAGGGCCATCTGGATGTCGTCGGCCAGCGAATCGCGAAGCATTGTCCTAACGGCTCCGTCCCGTTCCCGTGTTTCTTTGCCGAGGATGGCAGCATCCTCCCATTCTAAGCGTCATGTTGCACGCACCCGTCAATAACAACAAGCAGCGGACCGATGCCCTCCGGAATCAGTTGGCTCCTCAGCCCCAGCCGGGCCTTGAGCCGACGCCCGATTAGAGATGTCGATGGGGGCCTGAGGATTCAGCCCACTGGCACTTACTTTGGGGCTAGTAGCTTCTTGAAATTTTGGCAATACATGGCGGCGCTGTTTCATCGTCAGTAAGCGGCCTCCTACAATCAGATTCGTGCCAGGCCGCGAAGGATTTTGCAAAGATTTTCCTTACTTTTCCTTCGTGTCCTTCGTCTTCAACTTCGTATTCCTTCGTGGTTAAGGGTTTTGGTTTTCCTCTGTTCCTCCGTGTTTCAAAGGTTTTGTTTTGGTTGCGGCTATGCCGCGATGTATTACTATTTCTAAAAATCTTTTTCCCGGCGAAGAATTTCTTTACTTTCTTTCTCCTTTTAGGTTTATGCGGATGATTTTGATCAGCGTTGATCAGTTCTAAATCAGCGTTATCAGTGTTAAGGTTTTGTTTTTGGTTGCGGCTATGCCGGGCCATGTCGGACAGTTTCATGTTCCACCCACCCACCACAGAAGCTAAACAACAAAAAGATCCCAGCCGCAGCCAGGCAATGCCCGAGCAGGCGCGGGAACTCTCGCCGCTGGTATCTGCCTGGGCAGGAACCGCACGGGCAGGGGCTGCGGGTGACGGGGCGCCGCCACGCGGGAACAATGGCGCCCGGCTCTCGCTTGCTCACCTGCATTCCATTTATGGGAACCAGACCATCTTGCGCATGCTGAATAGTTCGAGAGAAGCGAGTCAACATCCCTTGCATCGGCCATCGCTGCGCGCGAGAAATTCGAGAAATCGGCCGTCAGTTTCCTATGCGGAGTCGCGCTTTGCCGTCCAGCGCGAGTCTGATACAGCCGCAGTCTCAATCAACGGAGAAAAGTTACAGGACTTGAGTGCACCTCCCGGCGATGGCGCTAATGAGAACGTCGAGAATCCTGATTTGGCACTGGCTCAGATCGAGCAGGGAGCGCCCACTGGAGCGGGGGGCGATTCAGCTTCCGGACAAACCAATACAGGGCAGAAGCCTGAGGAGGAAGAAGGCGCTGTGCAGGCTTTCGCGGTTCCTGCAGCGCAGCATCCCGGCGTGATCTCGCCCAGCCGGGTGCTCGCCAGGCTGGGCCACGGACAACCTCTTTCTCACGGCCTGCGCGCGGATATGGAGACCGCATTCGGATCTGATTTCAGTCACGTCCGTGTCCACAACGACCAGAGCGCCGCCGCTCTGGCAACCACTCTTGGGGCCCATGCCTTCACCGTGGGTGAGCATGTAGCCTTCGCGCCCGGTCGCTACCACCCGGAGACCGCCGGTACTCGTCGACTCGTCGCACATGAATTGACACACGTGGTCCAGCAGCGCCACGGACTCAGCGGCAATATCTTGCGGCAGGGAATAGGCGAATTGGGCGACAGCTACGAACAGCAGGCGGAGCAGATGGCTTCTCGAATTTGTGACAACGCCAATCCACTGGTACAACGAGCATCAGCAATTCCTGCAAGTGCACCTGCATCTCCGGCAGCCTTGCAGTGCTTCAGCGGCAGCGACGCCTCCTCTTATGCCAAGACCTGGGCGCTTAAAACCAATCCTGAGTATCAGCGATTCGGAGACGATTGCACCAATTTCGTCTCCCAGGCAATGAAGGCGGGCGGATGGACTTATAACTACGGCAAAGACAGGTGCGATGAGCGCAAAGAGGATTACGTGTGGTGGTACAAGAAACTTGACTGGCCCGGCTCTACCTGCACAAATTGGAAAGGCGAGGTTATTACTGCCAGTCACACCTGGGGAGGGGCGGAAAATTTCCGCAAATTCGTGAAAGCCAGTGGCCGCGCTACAGCGGCCGCTAACGTCTATGATCTTGAGCTGGGCGATGTGCTGCAACGCGATCATGGCGATGGCACTATGCACCACTCCATGGTTGTCACTAAGAAAGATACGGATACAGTGAACGACAAGCTTATCAAGCAGATCTGGCTTTCGTACCACACCAACGATACGCTCGACAAAAAGTTCTGGGGACCAGACGGCATTCTCGACAAGACGCCGGAGGGATGGAAGTATTATGCTTGGCGTATGAAATGAATTTACATGGATCTCGCGGAAATGATGCGGCTGGAAGTGTCACAAAGAATACAAGGTAAATTGGAGCAATCGCCACAGAAAATGCACTAGTGTTTTGACTGGGTGAAAATTGGTAACCATGGCACCGTCCACTCAGTCCACTTCGTCCACACTAACCTTCTTTCCGTAATCATGTGGTCATGGCACTGGTCCCGTTGAGAGAATTGACGTGAATAACTGTGTTGCACCCACCCACCAGCGAAAATAAGCAGCCAACCGATTCGGTTCGGAAGCAGTCAGCAGACGAGCGGGAGCAGGAGCTTTCTCAGCAGACGCCTGCGCTTCCTGAGCACGCATCGTCGCGAGCTGCAGACGGTAGAGTGCCTCCTCCAGCGCCGCTGAAAAGTGCGCAGCACGTTGCACACTTGCACAGCGTGTACGGGAACCAGGCTGTGCTGCGCATGCTATCCCGATCCGCGCCGGTGATTCAGACCAAGCTCACGGTCAATCAGCCCGGCGACCAATACGAGCAGGAAGCAGACAATGTTGCCGATCATGTGATGGGGATGACCGCGCCGAGCGAAGATAAAGTGCAACGCAAATGTGCGGAATGTGAAGAGGAAGAGAAGAAGCCGGAGCTACAGCGGAAAGAAAACGGGGGTGCACCAGCATTTGCTCCACCTTGTGTCCAGAATGTCTTGAGTTCTCCGGGTCAGCCGCTCGATCCGGCTGCGCGCGCGTTTATGGAGCCACGATTCGGTCATGATTTCAGCCAGGTACGCGTGCATACTGGTGCTGACGCCGCAGAATCTGCAAGAGCGGTAAACGCTCTCGCCTACACGTGGGACCGGCATGTCGTGTTCGGAGCTGCACAACACAATCCAGACAGCAATATGGGTCGTCACTTGCTTGCGCACGAACTCACTCATGTGGTTCAGCAGCAGTCGGCTAATCCTGCTCTTCAGCGCCAGCCGGCGTCAGCGCCGTCCGCCAGTGTTGATGCAACCGCCACCGAGGTGGAAGATCTCGTGCGTCCCCAAAACAACGAAAAAGCGGCCTTAGAGAAGCTCAACGGCCTGGATCAGAACATGCTCCTTCTTGTGGTCAAGAAGCTGTACGATGACTCCGCTGCGGCTTATGCGGTTGACTCGACGAAGGACACAGCGGCTTTCGAGAAGGCCGAGGGAAAGCGTCGGTCGTTCGGCCTCCTGAATGGCACTCTTGGGACGGCGGACAGCCCAGCGACAAAGGATGTCAACGTACCCCGCCTCAAAGCCGCCTTTGACGCGGCGCTCAATGCTCCTGCGGCCGGAACTGCCGCTCCTGCCACTACTACCGCGAAACGAGGGTCCAGTTCCGGTGCTACCGCCGCACCGAGCGAAGAGGAGTTGGGCAAGAAACCCGAAGCTACTCGCAAGAAATGGCAGACCTGGCTGGACACCCGTGATGCGAAAGTCCAGGAGTTTGGCGCGGCCGACTATGAGGACTACGTGCAAAACATGCTGGTGAGTGGTGGTTCTGTCTTTGGGCTGTCAATTCCGGCGGGTCATCCTGTGCATCCGTTGTTCCTCGATCGCCTCGAGGCAGCCAGCCAAAAAGCCAAGGCCAAGATGGCGGACAGTAACTTTGGAATCCGGGCAATTTCCGGGCAGGATAATCGGCCTGGAAACCACGCTTGGGGTCTGGCAGTGGACATTGATGCAGACTCCAATCCTTACATTCTGAACGAGGCCGGAGAGCAGAAATTGGACGAGGTTATGGCGCCCATCTATGAACGCATAGCGCAGGCTTTGTTGCATCGCTCATCCGTAATTACGCCCGCGGCGCCCGGCAAACCCAGCGGATTGGAAAAAGCGACCTATACGCAACTTGCGGAAGAGAGTGATGCCATGGCAGCTTATTTCTCCGTACTATCGGATGAGGATAAGGGCGTGACTCCGCCGAAGAGCGATGACAGTAGTAAGAAGGCGAAGAAAGCTCCAGCGCCGCTTCCCGCCCGTAGAGATCTTACCGGCCATCAATTCGATCCCGCTGATTTACAGAAGCTCGACGTCGAACAGGTGAAGAAGGATTATGCCACCCTGAAGGGCGGAGCCCCGAAAGGCACAAGCGGGGACACACCCTTCACCGGAGGTGGCCCTGGCAAATTCCGTGACCCCGCGCGCGGATTTCTCTCCATCCGCAAGGAAGTCGTGGAAGCCTTACGCGGGGAGGGACTCCGCTGGGGCGCTACTGATTTTCCTGGAGCGTCGGGCGACGTTATGCACTTCGACGATCAAAACCGTCATTCTGACTATGCGACTTATGGCAAATCGAACCAGACCAAGAAGCGGAAAGAATCTGGGCAAAACTAGAAGTTGATCTCATCGGGCGGATTGTGCCAGGGACGAGTTCATTGCGCGCGCCCAAATTGCAAATATCTTTATCACTCACCACTAACCAGCTACTGACTGACGAGGAAAACGAATGGCCAATGATCCAATCACGCAGCGTTACAAATTTGTTCTAGGGAAAGGCGACGCCAATCACGAAACGCTTCTCAACCAGGCGGCTGATAATGAGGGTTTTAGGGCGACTATGATGGTGTTTGATCCGTCCGGAGCTGCCGGCAACATGCAGATTGTGGTGCTGATGGAAAAAGAAACCTAAATCGATCACGAACGCGACTGGTCCGGCGACACGGACGTTTATGGGAACTACGCTTTTGGCTATGACTTCTGCCAAGTGAGAGTCTATGACGATCACAAGCGACTTGGGTAGATGGCCAACTTGGTCGAAGCGAACCTTCGCTCGACTTGCGGATAGACAATTTCATAAGCGGGCGGAGTTGATCGACCGGCTGACAATCCGGCGGTTCCTTCACCGTCAAATCATCTCCTCTTTGGCTGTCAATTCGCCCCCGGCATCGCCAGTGTTTATGGTACCCATAGGCTCGATGAGAAGGACATGGGTTTCCTGATCAGCGCGGGGGCAATGTTCCATGCCCTTCGGTACGACGAACAATTCCCCTGGCTTAAGCACGATGTCCTCGTGGTCACGTAGCTGGATGTGCAGGCAGCCTTTGAGAACCAGGAAGAAATCGTCGGTGTCATCATGTTTGTGCCACACAAACTCACCCTTGGTCTTGACGACAGCGATCTTGTAATCGTTCATTCGAGCCACTGTCTTGGGCGAGAAAAGGGCATCGAAAGTGAGGAGCTTCGCTTCGAGATTTACTTTGTTCATGACCTATCCATACGGGAAATCTGCATAACTTGCAACCAACTGTTCAAAAAAAGGAATTGCCCCAGCGGTGCGTCACTTCTTCGCTATTTTGTGAAATCAGGCTTGGCTGGGGTGCATATCGATTCAAACCATCGGCTTATATAAATTTGAGCGTGGGCTTCTCCGCAGTAGTGCCGCGCCCCAGCCGCCTTTGCCGCTTCAGGGTTCCACTTGATAACCGTGAGGTCTAAATCCCCACATTGAATCACAAACCAGTGGACCGGCTTGTTGGTAGTTGTGCCGCACACTTCACACCTGAATTCCTGTATCGCTGTCATAGGGTCTCCAAAAATAGTCTACATCGACGACAGCTTCAGCAAAGGCTTGTGGGGCTTCCTGAGACAGATTGTGCCCGCCGCCACCATTTCCTTCGCGTAGCATTCACCTTGTTGAAGCGAAGAGAGGTCTTCAACCCAGCCCATGTTGCGGAAATCCATGTCTCCCAACAACCACCGTTCATCTCTTGACATTACATAACTGGCCCAGAGGGTCTGGCCGGCTTTGTCCTAGGTTCCGAAATCGAGATCACGCCCGAAGCTCTGCAGCGTTATCGGCTGCCCATTCGAGGAATGTACGCGCTGGTGTTCCGGTGATGTCTGCGACCGTGGATGTGACGAGCGCGGGTTGGCCCATCGCGGCAGACCAAGCATCGAGCAACATATTCACGACGAACAGAGGCATGAGCATGAGTAACTCACGCCGGGCCTCTTCTGGAGAGATTTCTTCCATACGCAGGGAACGGTCGATCACGCGACCGATTGTGGATACCTGCTCAAATTGGCTCAGGGATTGTGGTCCGGTCAGAACATATTCCGCTCCGGCGTGTCCGTTCTCACGCAACGCGCGCACCGCGACGGCGGCGATGTCACGTTCGTGGATGGGGGCGGTGAGAGCAGATGGATAGGGCCAGCGCACGATATCGCCGGCCCTGATCTGTGGTGCCCACCACCGCCTGGCATTTGCGGCGAACATTCCGGGCCTCAGGAACGTCCACTGGAGTCCTGAAGTCTCGATAAGCCGCTCGATTTCCGCGTGGAGCGCTGCTACCGGATTTGGTTGTGACTGTTGGAAAAAAGGGTGTGCGGTTTTGTGCGGGGATGAGAGGAATACGATGCGCTGTGCGTGCTTCATGATCCGCTCTAGAGCCGGAGCTACGGCGGCCGGTGGCGCAGACCACACCAGGAACACTGCATCGATCCCCTGCAGGCATGCATCAAGGGTTTCCGGGAGAGTAAGGTCTCCCAGCACCGCCTCGACATGTGGCGGTAAGCCAACTGGCTCTGGGTTGCGCATCAGCACCCGGACCTGCGCGCCCGTGACCGACAATTGATTGAGAACATGGCGACCGACGGTACCGGTGCTTCCAATGACCAGAACATGCTTCATGCAGGTCCAATGCTACGGGCGACGGTCCAAGTGAATCAAGGTAGTGTTGGTTGCCTTAATTCTTATAGTTGCGATGTAGATGATTTTGTAGCTGTCGAAGCCTCAAAGAACTGCGCATTTAAACACGTCTCAATTCTGGCATCAGTCTCTGGCCGATCGAGATCGGATTGCCTTAGAAGTGCTTTTTCTCCTGATTCTCGTTGGTGAGCGTCTGACTTGGGCCCAGAGGGTCGGGTTTGTCCGTTTGGATGCGAGCGCTTAAGATTCAACAGTTTCCGATGCAGATCATTCCTTTACCGAGTTGCTGTGTATGAATTTGTGGCTTTGAGACCCTCAGGGGGCCACAGCTTTCAGCTAAAAGCAACCGGAACTTGGGCCTCATAATTTCCGAGTTGCCCGGCATCCCGCCCTGAGACTCGCACTTCGTGACCAAAACTCGTATTCTCCAACGCCCCAGTTTTTTGCAAGTTCCCCTTGCTTCGTACACTTGAATCCGTGCTACTCTGGGTGTCGTTCCATTTCGGCCCTGTCTCAGAACACCCATCTTTGCAGGAAAGCATTTTGAAAATGCTTTGCATTAAAACAGGCACTGGTGTCTTCGATTCCTCTTTGGCGCAATTTTTCATTGTCACCTTCCAAAATAAAACTGAGGCGCAGCTCACATATTCCTTGATATACAATTCCGCAGTTCTCCAGAGGTTTGGCGTTGGGCAAGAAAATCTTCGTCAGCTACAGTCACGCACAGGGTGAATGGGTCCGTGGCCGCTTGGTTCCGTGCCTCAAGGCCGGGGGAGCGGAGGTGCTGATCGACTGCGAGCGCTTTGTGGCCGGAAAACCCCTGATCGGCCAGATAGACGCCAGTCAAGACGCCGCTCATATGCATCTTCTGATTTTGTCCCCAGATTATCTCAAAAGCGAAAACTGCTCGCATGAACTGCGGCGGGCGGTTACCTACGACCCAAATTTCGACAAGGGGATGGTTCTTCCAGTCCAGCGCGTGAAGTGCGAGCTTCCACCCGAGATAGCGGTTGCCAATCCCTTGTACGTAAACCTCGTAGATGATAATGACGCCGCGGCGTGGAAGCACCTCGTAACCGCTTGCGATGCTTATCTTGGCGTTCCCGTGCCTGAATGGCTCCTTGCGCGCGATGAACTCACGAGACTTATCGAGCGGAACCAATCCGTCAATCTCGTGGTAAGCGGCAAACCCAAATGGCGGGAACTCATCTACCATCTCGGCGAGCGATTAGGCGATTTGGCTTTGGTCAATTTGGACATGGGTTCAGCAGCTTCGCGTTCTGGTCTGATTGAGCAAATCGTCCGCGCGTTGGGATCTCGAAATTCAGTACCAGGCGCTCCTCACGACCTCGGTGAATTGGACCGCGTAATCAAAGCGCGGCCGCTATCCCGCTTGGCGCTTCTTAATTTTGACCATGTAAATCATCGTTACGACGACCGTATCGATCTTTTTTCAGCCTTGCGGTTCCTCATTATGGACGTGCGGAAGCTGGTGCTGCTGGCGCAATCGAAGACTCCGTTCGCCGCACTTCTTCCCCGGAATCACCCGTTTTCGCAGATCGATTTGAAGACAGTGGAGTTGAAAGGCGAAGACCGTGACGCCAATTCCTCTCGATAAAATCGGTCTTCGTTGGCGCGATCACAAGTCGGCACTATGGTGGCTGGCTCTGCTCTATCGACGCCCCCAAAAAGTCGATAAGGCGTTGAAGTCAAGTACGAACTCTAAACAAGTTCTAATCGGTTCACTACTTATACTGCATGCTCTGCCTTATATTGCTCTCCTTTCTTTGTTAGAACTCATTGTACGAATAAGATTCGTGCATTTGATTTTTCGAGATGAGTGGAACCAGTTCCCGCCAGCCGTGATGCGGCTAGCTGAATTGCTCTTTCTCCGCGAGCTAGTGATATATCCGTGGTTGTGGAGGGTTGCCTTTTTCTCCTCTGTTGGGATTGCAGTGATCTTCATCTTTTGGCGTAGTGAAGAAAAGAGCCGCTGGATCGTCATCGGATTTGTTTTTGTCTGCTTGGGACTATTAGATCCCAGCAGTGGTGAGCTAGCTTCTGGAGCAATTTTCGCAGTGGTTTGGAGTTTTTGGGGTATTAACAAACGCACAGGCACTACATTCCACGTTTGGGAACGATCGGGACTTTGGACGACCTTCCCATTATATTTTGCTATCCTTCGAGGTATCTGGTTCTGGAAACATTTGGGCTTTACCCGTGAATTCATTGGTTTAACTGTACTCTCATTTCTTTTTGGACTGGTCGTCTCGGCTTTTGCCCTGCGAGCGTATTACCTGCCCGTGCACGCCTTTTTTTTCCTACCAAGACTGCGCGCTAAAGCCTACCCGTACCATCCAGTGGCATGGGATGATCTCTGCCCCATTCCGTTTCCCGGGTTGGACCGGCTGCTGGCTGCTTACGCTGAACAAAGCCCCTCGGAAGGCCAGGCCGAAATCGAAAGGCTCATCACGTCCTACAGATCACAGAGCAGGCTAGCACTCTATGCGCAAATTCGTTTGATTGCGCGTAATGCGGGCAGAGCCTCGAATTTGGCAGATCTTGGTGAACTTCTGCATGCCTTCCCCATAAGCGAACCGTTTCCTTTGAAAATGCATGATCATCTTTGGAGCGAAACCCGGGATGTTCGTAACTGGGTGCGCGAAATCTCTCAGCGACAGATGCGATTGGACCAGAATCAGAGGTCTATCATCCGCGAGCCTTGGGCAACCGCTGTTTATGCGGAAGTCGAGAACTTTCAGCATCGCATTGCTGCACTCCACGAACCGCTCCGAACCGAGTTTTACCATGCAGCCGAGCGTTGGAAGGAAGTTGCTAAGCGGCAACTGATAGCGGTGCAAGTAGTGATTCCCAAACTGGACGTGCCACAAGTGTTCCAAGCAGGCCGTCCAATCAATCGCGAAGCCGAGGCTTTTGTGTACCGCGACCGAATTGTGGCGCAAGTTGAGCAGCAACTGATGCTGGCTACCGGCTGCCCTGGCCTCGTGCTCTATGGCCGGCGTCGCACAGGTAAATCCACAGTGCTGACCAATCTTGCGGGGCTCTTGCCTCCGAACATAATCACTGCTACCGCCTCAATGCAAAACCCAGGGATGTTTGAATCGCAACAGGCGTTCATACTCCGCGTTGCCGAGATTCTGAGACAGACTGGGATCGTGGCCAGCCCTGGCGATCTCCCTGCGTTATATGAGTTGCTGACCAAGAGCAATTTTCGGCTGGCAAAAGAGCGCAAGCGGTTCTTGGTGGCAATCGACGAGTACGAGAAGATCGACGCCAAGATTAGGGAAAGGGTGTTCACGGAAGACCTGCTAAACACGATCCGCGAGTCTATCCAGGCCCATCGCAACATCACCTGGATTTTTAGCGGCAGCCACGAGATCTCGGAACTCACCGCCGCGCCCTGGACCTCCTATCTGGTGAGTGCGCGCACCATCCAAGTGCCCATGTTCCAGCTAACCGAGACGCGGTTATTGCTAACCGAACCGTTTCAGCATGCAACTCTTTCTGATCGGCCGCGGTTCGAATCTGAATTCTGGGGTCAACGCGGCATCGAACGAATCCACGAAGAAGCTGGAGGCTGGCCGGAACTGGTGCAACTCATTGCAGAAACCATCGTGGATATGATTAATGACGAAGCGGTTCACAAGGTCACGCCAGGACTGTTTGAGCGTGCGTTGGACAAGTGTGTGGTACTTGGCGATGTTGTGCTCCGCGAATTGATGCATGGCGAATGCACGCTGGAGGGTGAATTGGAGTATGTGTCGGCATTCCGCCGGAGTGAAGAGCAAATGCCACCCCACGACGAAGCTATTTACCGTTCTCTGCGTCGCCGTGAACTTGTTGCGGAGGGAAACGGGTATTGGCGATTGCGAGTACCACTCATGGCACGATGGCTTCGGGAACGTGGGTGATCGTGTTCAGCTATTTGGAATGATGCGAAATTACTTGTGTGGAGTAGGAATATGCTCACTCATTAACCTCGCTAGGACGTTATTCCTGCCGAAATTGCGCTTGTTGATTCCTAAGGTTCTCACAGCCTCAAAATCGCCTACACTGCTGAGGGTGGCATACCAGAAATTGCTTGTAAGTTATTGAAAAGATTGGTCGGGGAGAGAGGATTTGAACCTCCGACCCCCTGGTCCCGAACCAGGTGCTCTACCAGGCTGAGCCACTCCCCGACAGTTTCCACCTGCTTGAAAACACAGGTGATACCGACAGTATATCAGGAAAGCGGCTGCTTTGGACTGCCTGCTGTGGGCGATTTTGAGGCTGCGAGAACTCCAGAGATCAAGGTCTGAACGTCCATCATTGAATTCGTGAACTGGCAGCCTGCAATGCTTCCCATTGGTGAAAAACTTCGGTTTCAATCGAAACACCGGCCACTGCAACACGTTCATGTCGGACAACGAAATCGACACCCTCAACAGGGAGCCAATCATACGTTTTCAACTGGCGAATCCCGTCATCAAGGTTTTGGGAATTCTGTAATATCCAAATGAGAGCATCAAATTCACATAAAAATAACTCGTCCTCGGGCGGAATCCAAACGAGGTGATCGCGTCCTACGAGAGTGTAGCAAAGGCCTGTCGCATGCACTCCTCTTCTTTTTAGAAAATCGGACGTTTTCAAAAGGTAATCTCTTATCGAGCGAAGTTGCGCAACTCCCTTGCGGAGTTCCTCATCCCTCACCGTATGCTCTACTGCCCGGAGTGTCTTTCTTCCCCATTTCAACTCACCAATCAACGCTTGGCCGGTTACACGATCTTCAATCACCAAATCGATATCGGGAAGGGGAGCAGGTAATTTAATAGGGCCGTGAATTTGAAACCGCGCTTGCAGCTTTTCCCGAACTAATTCTCGCATTTCATTCTCTTTTGCAGCTGCGATGCCGCCATAGAGTTCAGGGTGTAAGTGTGAACAAATTCGCAAAATGTTTTCTTCAGCACGGCTGTTCAATATGAAATGCGGAGAAAGATAAAGGGTGTTCCCGTTGACTGTTGGGAAAAACGGATGGGTATAGAGTTCAAGCGTGCGGGTGCTCCCAAACGTCATGTCGTGCACGATAGTAGTCACAAGGTTTTCCGAGAGGCTGCTGATCCGTGATAAAAGGTGAACCCATTCGTCTGTTGTCTTTACCATGACTACAGACTCAGACGGATATCGGTTTTGGAACTGCTTCTCCCAAGCAAAGCAAAAATGTTCATGAACACTACATATCGCTAGCAATGCCGCAAAAAAATGGCGGAATTGATCGAGCGTGTAACCACCGACATTGAATTGAGGATTCCGTCTGAACTGCGTTTCAAGACGAGCTAGGTAGATTTCGTAAAGGCGTCCGAGCACGTCATAATCGGTCGGATATTCAACGGCCAATGCGCCTTGCACCATTGCACGTCCGCAAAGTGCAAGGATCGATTCCTTAATACCCTGATCTTCCACAAATGCCGTTCCTGTTGGTTCATCGAGTGTTGCCGGCCATCCTGGACGCCGAATTCCCTGTTGGTAAGCCCGCACCCGTCGTTGCATCGGGTTCGTCATACCATCAGAATGAAAGCGCAGATAATTCCGGGCCAGAACCTCAACAGACATTCGCTCCTTATGAAACATTGTGAAGCACATCACAAATGACTCATAATTGCGCGCAGCGTGTTCTGCCTCCCGAACAGCTTGTGAGAGCGAAGAAGTCCAGCGGAGCAAAGGCTCTTTTTGAGCCAGCTCCGCTGTACGGAGCCAGTCAAGGAGCAAGGTCGCCGACCGACTCAGGTTTATCATTGCTTCCCGATGTCGCCGTGAGCCAAACCCCTCTTTCTCGATTACTTCTTCGACAAGCAAGGTGATTCCGGTCAGGACTCCCCAGGTAGCAGCATCAATTGGAAAACCAGTAATTGCGAGCCCCCGCCACCATTGATCGCTTTGTGTCTCGATCTGCTGCGTAAGTGCCCGAATACTTGGTGACGATTCAGATTCTAAGAGTGTTGCCATGAGTTCATAATATACCTTTCATTGTGGTGGTTCCTTCGCCTCTGGCTTAGCAAAATATCGAAATGCTGTCGCCAGGAACTCCTCCTTTAGCACCGATCCTTCCCGGCATGCCCGGCATTTGTTTGTGTTTCTAAGAAAGATGTGGGCGTTGCCTTTTTGCTTGCTCACCTCGTCGGTACCCCACAAATCCAGCTATGCCTATGACAGCAACAAGGAAAGCTACGACTCCAAGTATCGGAACTCCCTTTGCGCCCCCGAAAGCTGCAATGCCAATGCTGCTCATTTAAGCTACTACCTCCTCTACAAAATTATCTGACACTATTCGATGCGCCAAAAATATCGGCACTCTTAAGAATCCCAGAGGGTATGCCTGAACTAACCTTAGCTCTCTTGCTTCATCTAGTTCGCCGGTTCTTCATCGGCTTTCTGGTTGAAGTATCTCTGCATGGCCGCGTTTTCCCTTGCCCTGCCAGCTTCAATTTTATTTTCAGACCACGGAGCAGCAGCTCGAACCTTGTTCCGGGTAATCCAGTAATGTGATCGACAAGTGAAGTTCCAATTCCCGATTGATGGTTCAAGAGAGACGGTGTCGCCATCAAAAATGAGAGACCATCCAACAGGACTCAGAGGAGTAACCACCTCATTGCCACAACCGCAGCAGCACCTATGAATGGCACTTGCATATTTGGTCGAGATATACAAAATGCCCTCATTCAAATTCTCCGGGACATTCTCGACGAATTCGAACGCGAGTTCTTTATGCTTTAACTTTTGTTTCATCGGCTATGAAATAAGGTGTCTCTGCAGTTTCCTCGCTCGTCAACAAATTGCAATCGATGGAGTACGTGCTGTTGTGCTCTTTCTCAAGATCGTGATAGAAGCCGAGCAGTTTCTTCCATTTGATGATTGCTTGGGCGGCATTGAATGCGTTGAGCTCCGCGATCTGGATATTTTGGTTGTAGACTCCCTCAGGATCATCGTCAGTAAAATCGACCCTCTTTTGCACATGCTTACTGGATTGAGCTGTGCTGGTAGTCGTTCTCAAGATTCCGGTCAGCCCAGTCCCGACCTTTTCAATACCCATGCCAACATCGATAAATGGCATATTCCACGATTCCAGCTTTTCGATGATCAGTTTCTTGGCAGAACCTCTATCAACACAGATGAAGACAAAATCCATTTCTTTCAGCTGACCCACATTCGAATCGTCAATATGATGGGGATGTGCGAAGATGTTGCGCCGCATTTTTGAATAGATATTCTTGAAATATTCAACCTTGTATAACTGTTGTTCCAATTCTTGGCCCGATGCCGCTCCTGGAGATCTGAACGCATTGTGCTGGAGATACTTGTCTCCGTCGAAAAGATGGATTTCCTTCGCAGGAGTCTTCGCGACAAAATCAAGCACATAAGATCCAGTACCGCCGAGACCGATGATTGCAAGCTTTCGAACTTTAAGCTTTGCCGTGACTTGATCGATTTTGGCTCGACTGGAAGCACTATCCAGATATTTGAAAACTGATTCCTCTTCCGAAGTCTCTATCACACGAAACGTCTTTGCGGTAACATTGGGGTCAAGAGATTGTGCAGGACTTGAGATGACTCTGACATAAGTGTCAACCTTCTCAAAATAATCTCTGTATCCCTCCGGCCCTGGCTTATTCGAAAAGGAGTGATGCACCGCAATTCCGCCAAGATTCTGAGTGCCACTCTGGTGCGTTATTTGAGCGATATTGGTGCCGTCCTTATGACATGGATGTTCACCTGAGAAGAAAATCACGTGCGTGGTCGGCTTCGTCGTCACATTGTTTGCCAGACTCAACTCAGACACAAGAATGCCAACCTTGACTTCGCGGCGGGAATTCACATAAGGGACATCCCTGACCACGAGATATGCAGGTTGGACCACCTCAATGGCGAAGCCTTCGTCTCTGAGACGCTTTAAATCGGGGCTACGATTGACCAGTTCTTGTGACATTGAAGATCGTTCCATTCTTGATCTTGACCGATTCGCCCAACACTAATGTGCCGGATGGTGGTTTTTGATCAGCGTTTTTGAACGAGACCGTGAAGATCGGGTTGGCAATCCCATCCGGCGTCGGGAACGCAAGCTTTGCGACGTCGTCAAATGTCAGGACTTCTTGCGTCGCATCCTTCGGTCGCGTGTTGACGACGATGTGAAAAACCTCAGTCTTCGTCTGCTGATTTTTTTCTTCCTGCAAGTTGCTCATTTTATTTCCTTCCAAAAACGTACTGTATACGGTGAAACATAATCCTATATCAGTACAGCAGATTTCATTTGGCATGTCAACAGTAAAAGGATAGACTTTTCCTGATGAAAAATTTGATCTTTTTGGAGGTGTGATGCCCCCTGTTGAGTCCAACATTCGCAACTATGTGGCGAACAGAATCAGGGAATTACGAGAGAACTATGGAAGTGCGCGACTGTCCCAAGAGGCTTTGGCTGCCAAATTGGGAGTCGCGACCAACACTATTTCGCGATGGGAAACTGGTACGTACGAACCGACGCTAGACGATCTTGATCGATTAGCGCGTGAATTAGGGGTTTCGATCCTCGATTTTTTCCCGAGAGTCGGGCAGGAAGATGAGAAGAGCAAGTCAGTTGATGCTCTTCTTAGAGCGGCCAAAAATCTCGACAGACGAGATTTGGACGAATTACGAAGGTATGCGGAATTTCGAAGAGCACAAAAGTTTTATAAACCTAAAACCATAGGCAGACCAAAGAAATGATCAGGTCTCACTACTATAACGAACTTAAGGAGTTGGCACGATCCGTGCGTGATGCTTACGGACTCACGACGCCGCGCGTCACGCGTTCTGACCTCAGGCGTATTTATCGAGACCAAGGCATCAAGATTGACCTTTGGCCACATAAGTTTCGCAAACTGAGGGGTGCCTACTTTAATGACGAGGATGGTGCTACAGTGATGCTCGCAAAGGGCTTACCCGAAGACCCGATGGTGTTCACTATGGGGCACGAACTGAAGCACCATCTCCGCGATGCCGGAATATCATTGTCGTACTGTGATCCGTCTAATGAATCTGAGCCGATTGAGATTGGTGCAGAGGTTTTTGCTGCCGAGCTGATTTACCCGGAAGACGCTTTTGCGGCAGATATGATCGCTAGAAATATTGGATTTGGGAAATGCACTCCGGCAGATCTAGTTCGACTAAAACGTGAGACGAGAACGACGCTGAGTTACACCGGTCTTGCGAAGCGAGCTGAATTTTTGGGTTTTTCGAACTCTGGTGCGCTAGCCGGTGTGAAATGGAAGAAATTGGAAGAAGAAATATATGGCGTGCCCTTCTACAAGTTGTTGCGTGCGCGCCGATTTGCAACAGGATCACTTTGAATATGCCTTGAATCCTTGATATTGCTTATCAAAATATTGATGGACAAATGAGAGTTGGCGGGAAAATTCCGGACCACCAAACAGCGCTGCGTAAATTGGTCGGTTTATTCGACGAGTGGGATAGGGTACTTGAGCGCTCTAAACCTTCATTCGGTACGGCGACGCAAATGCGCCCGTTTCCACAATACAGACTGCGTCCAAAGCCTCTTGTACAGGCATCCCTGACAACCGCCAACAGGTCGATCCATGCTCCTAGGCTTCGCTCCACTGCCCTGCTGATGGTTGCCTGCTCCGTCCAGGATGTCTCCGTCCCATTGGGCCCGCCTGACAACTGTAAAAACCAGCAATGGGAGCTCGAAGCAAGGGTTCAAGGAACTACCTATGACGAAGGTTCCGCGACCGCATTTGGTTTGTGCTTCTCAGGATGGACGGATTGCAACGGTGTGTCTAGCGATGGGGGCGTTAAGCCATCAAGTAAGTTCATTTCCCAACCACAGAGCGCTCCCAATAATCTTGCGTTCACCTGGCAACTGTCAAAATGGCAGATTGACCTTAGCGATTGCAGTTGTGACGATCCCGACCCAAACGGCGTAAGTAAAAACATTTTTGTGACGCCTATTAACACTGCGATATTTACTGTCCCCGCTCCCGGATGCAATTTGCAATAGAGGGTAAAACAAAACGCCTCGTGCGGCCCACAAAAGGAGATAAGACAAATGACATACTCTAGTAAAGATATCCCCTTTTCAAAATATTTTTGGATTCCCATTTTAGTCGTTTCATTAATTCTGATTGGCACAGTTGCTTTGTTTGTGCCCTCGACGCACGCTACTATGTTGCAATCATGTTTTTCGCCGCCCGGGGATCCATGTCTTGGAGGCAGTAACTTTACAACGGGTGATTACGGGCGCACACCAGATTGCAGCCCAATTATCATTGATGTTACTGGCGAGGGTTTCCATCTGACTAGTGCGCAAGCCGGAGTACAATTCGACATTACTGGCACGGGAAATCCCGTTCAAATTGCTTGGACAGCATCTGATGCTCACAATGCATTTCTTGTTCTTGACCGGAACCACGACGGAAGGATCACCAATGGCAGTGAACTCTTCGGCAACTTTACCCCTCAGCCAGCATCGCTGCATCCCAACGGATTTCTGGCTCTCGCTCAATATGACAAACCTGCGATGGGTGGAAATGGAGACGGGATTATCGATCAGCGGGACGCAATTTTTTCTGCATTGCGTCTATGGGTAGATGTCAACCACGATGGAATAGCACAGTTCGATGAACTTTTTAAGCTTCCAGACCTAGGGGTTTATTCGATCAGCCTGAATTATAAGGAATTGCAGCGCACCGATCGATATGGCAACGTGTTCCGGTATCGGGCCAGAATTAACGTAACAAACCAGGCGGAAGACCCCTCGAAGACTGGACCCGCAGCATATGATGTTTTTCTAACAACCAGATAATCTTAAATAGTTTTATCCGTTGTAGATTTTTAAGGAAGTGTGGTGCTCAGTGATTTCTGTAGAAGCTTCATCCAAATGATGAAATGTAGGCAAATTTGTAGCTGTGAATTCTTTGGGCGGCAACAGGACTCAATAGCGTTCGACGAGCAGCCTGCAACAGGTTCAATATCAAGTACTTAGAAGCAACAAGTTTCACCAGATTTCCGTTTGAACTGGAATGCGGTCCCGAACCAGGTGCTCTACCAGGCTGAGCCACTCCCCGACAATACCCACAGTATAACAGACAGTTAAAGCCGTTCCCGGAGCCACTGGCAGGTATTTAGCTATTCGTTAATCCTTGGCTTTTGCTCCCCTTTTCAAAACAAAGCCAACGCAGGTGTTTCCCTGATTGTTCACGGAGCAGCAACCGCCAACAATGGACGTAGCTTCGTTATTGCCTACCTTATGCTGTCTTTGGATTTATGTGAACGGCTTTCGCCAGCCGCTTCTAGGGTGCCTCAAGAAACCGTCTCTCAGGAAGCACAAGAAACCGCGGCGGAACGTCTAGCGTGGCGCTGGTGGCGGAGGCGCTTGAGCCACCTGATCATCATAGCATTCGTCATCTTTCTTATGCGGACATTCATAGGCGATGCATCGATGGTGCCCACGGGGTCTATGGAAGGGACCATCATGGTAGGCGACCACCTGTTCTTGAACAAGCTATTTTATGGACCGGAAATTCCCCTGGTCCATTGGCGGTTACCCATGCTCAAGACCATCCGGCGAGGCGAAATTGTGGTCTTTCACTATCCTAAAGATCCGTCTGAGATTTTTCTGAAACGCGTGGCGGCGGTCGGCGGCGATTACGTGGAGATCCACAATAGCGTCCTCTATGTAAACTCTCACCCGGTCACGGAGCCTTACGTTATTCACCATGCTCCAGCCCATGCTCCACATGAGAACATGGAGGTGCTGATTGTGCCCCAGGGTCAACTGTTTGTGCTGGGCGACAACCGGGACAACTCCAGTGACAGCCGGGAATGGGGGTTTGTGCCCGTCAAGAATGTGATTGGCGAACCGCTGTTTGTCTACTGGTCGTATGACGCTCCCACCTCACGTTGGCTGGACAACAACTTGGGACACAAGATCAGCTTTTACGCTTCCATTGTGGAGAACTTCTTTTCACGGACACGTTGGCGACGGACGGGAATATGGCTGGGATCAGGCAGATAAGACCGTTAACCGCGAATACGCGAATCAGAAGAATACGGAGACCAGCAAAGCCAAAACCTTACCGCTGATGACGCTGATTGAACTGATCAACGCTGATCAAAAATCCGGCGAAACATGAAGGAGCTAAATTCCTGCCATGTTCGCCGGCTCTGAATCCAGCTTACTTAAAATCTGCATTCTGGTTGAAGCAGTAGTCCACAAATTCCGATGTATAGCGCTGGACGATCCCTTGCGGCACGGCATTGCGTGGCACTTCGTGAAAACTGAAATCAATCGAGCCATCAGCATGCACCGTGCCTGTCAGGAATCCATAAACTTTTTGGCGGGCCTCTTGGGCACGGCTGGCGGTGGGCGGCAGCGGATAACGCATTGCGCCACCGGTCCCTATGATCCATCCCGGCAGAGGACCGGCATGGGCATGCCAATAGTCGCTATCAAAAATCCCGCTCATATAAAAATGCGAGTGGCTGGCCAGAATGTAGACGTGTTTTTGGGTCTTTTGGTGGAACCTCCACAGGCCATTGTAGACGTGGCGTCCGCTTTCCGTACCGGTTCCCGTATCTTGCATGCTGTGGCCCTGGGCCAGGCTATCGGGCAGCGCCTCGTGCATTCCTACCACCACAGCTCGTACCTGGGAGTCTGTGCTCGCGCGGCTAAGCACGCCTTCAAACCACTTTATCTGGTCGTCGTCAAACTGGTCGGGAGTGGCATTGTCGAGATAAATGAAGTCCACCCCACCCTGGATCCAATGGTAATAAGGCCTGAGCTTGTGGTCTTGTGGATTGTCCGCCAGCCGTTGTTTTTGCAGAATGGGCGAATCAAGCCAGTCGGCAAACTGGGCCACAAACAGATCGCGGTTCTTGGGAGCATAAATCTCATGGTTCCCGATGCCAACAAACACCGGAGTTGGAGTGAAAAAGGTGAGTTGGTTTTGGATGAAATCATCCCAAGCGTCCTTCAAATATTGTTCTTTGCTGGGAGGCTGGCCGCGATGTTCAGGCTCGTGCTGATAGTCTTCGTCCACAAAGCTAATGGCGCAGATCACCCAGATGCCAGTAAAAGACAGCATTACTCTTTCGGACTCCGTCTGCGATTGCGGGCATGACCACGTCGCCGCAATTGCGTGAATCACCTGATGCAGCAAAACTCCAATTCTTGCCCTGATGTGAATGAGGTTGAGCGATGGCCACGCAGCCAATCAAGAAGAAAAAACTGGTTCTGAATAACTTCATATATCTGGAATCTTACCGCGAGGCATCAAAAAACAAAATTCGCCGCCGCAGCGCGCGGAGAAGACGAACCCAGCTTCTTACTACTTGATGACACTGATCAAGCTGATGAACGCTGATAAACCAATCTTAAAATGCTATAGAAATAATAATGCGGAACAATGGAGTCAGCGGAGAAAAAGAGACGGCGATAAACGAAGTACTTTCGCGGCTCACCATCAAGGATTGATGGCTGCGCCGGCGAGAATGCCGGGATTCCGGCGGCCTCTTGAAGCCGGAGCCTGCGAGGCAGGAGAGTATTCCACATCCCGCGATTCCATTACATATTTCCCTTTGAAGCGAACATCTGCAACCGCGTGAGTCATGGTATGCAGCCACATGCCGTCAACACTGGCAAAGCTCATGAGTATGTACAGATCGCGGATCCACCATGACGGGCTCTTCACCGGCTGGCCTTCAATGCGGTGCACGTTGTAGTTTCCAGCGTCCACCCAGACTTTGCCGCGCAGCAGATCTTTTTCCTGGCGTTTGGGATTCATGCCCAGCACATAACAACGCCTCCCGTCCACCGTCTCTTCACCCAGAAGCTGAAAGTCGTAATTTTCCGCAGATATTTCTTTTCGCTCCGCTTGCTTCGGCGGCTCAGTTTCTTTTGCCAGTATATCGCGCAAGACTTTTTCGCCCATGCCTCCGCTGCTGCTCTCAATCCGGTACTGCTTCTGGTCCGGCGGGCGATAGGTAATAGCGGCAACAATTTGTGCTTTGGACTGTGATTGTTTGTCCAGGAGCTGATAGTCCCGCTTGACTGTATAGGCCCGGATGCGGGCATGGTTCTGGACGCGAGAGACCATCATGCGCGTCACAATTGTGTTTACATCAGGAGCGGAATTCTGCTGGGCTGCTGTGAGACTTCCAAGAAGGAAGACCAGAAATCCCCAAATTGTGGAGCGCAATACCACCAACACCGTCCTGGCAACTGCTTCGTAAGTAATTGGACGCAGTTTCCAGGCGAAAAGAGGGCTGAGAAGTTAAGAAAGATTAAGCGACCCCTGCTGGAACACGCAGCTCAGGATAGAGTGGGAAGGAGTCCGCCAGTTCATTGACCTGCTTGCGGACGCGACTGAGTACCTGGCTATCCTTATAGTTGTGAAGCGCCTCGGCAATCCAGGCCCCCACTTGCTGCATCTCTCTTTCCTTCATGCCGCGCGTGGTTAGGGCGGCTGAGCCAATACGAATGCCGCTGGGCTTGAGCGGCGGGTTTACATCGAAGGGAATGGCGTTCTTATTCACAGTAATGTCAGCCTGACCGAGGGCGTCTTCCGCCTCGCTGCCAAGAATCCCTTTGGCGAAAACATCCAGGAGGAAGAGGTGCGTGTCTGTACCACCGGAGACTACCCGGAAACCTTCATCTATCATCTTCTGCGCCAATGCTTTAGCGTTAGCGACCACCTGGCGAGCGTAGTCCTTGAACGACGACAGGAGCGCTTCACGGAAGCAGATCGCCTTGGCGGCGATGATATGGACCAGCGGGCCACCCTGGATCCCAGGGAAGACGGTCCTGTCCACGGCAGCGGCGAATTCCTGGGTACAAAGGACTAGGCCGGCCCGTGGCCCACGAAGGGTCTTGTGAGTGGTGCTGGTCACGATATGGCAGTGAGGCACCGGCGAGGGATGCACGCTTCCGGCGATCAAGCCGGCGATGTGGGCCATGTCCACCATATATTTAGCGCCGACTTTATCGGCAATCTGGCGCATGCGGACAAAATCAATCATACGTGAATAGGCGCTGCCGCCGCCCACAATCATCTTAGGACGTTCGCGCTCAGCGGTCTGCTCCAACTCGTCATAATCAATGGTTTCGGTGTCTTTGCGGACACCATAAGGGATGACCTTATACATCTTTCCGGAGAAATTCAGATGATGGCCGTGGGTAAGATGGCCTCCGTGGGCGAGGTTCAGGCCTAGAATAGAATCGCCCGGCTGTAGCAACGCCATGTAAGCAGCCATGTTGGCCTGGGAGCCGGAGTGGGGCTGCACATTTGCGTGCTGAGCGCCAAAGAGCTGCTTGGCGCGGTCGCGCGCCAGATTTTCGACAACATCCGCAAACTCACAGCCACCGTAGTAGCGCTTGCCTGGATAGCCCTCCGCGTACTTATTGGTGAAAACCGAGCCCATGGCCTGAAGCACGGCCTGGCTAACAAAATTTTCCGAGGCAATCAACTCCAGCCCCTCATGCTGTCGCTGGGCCTCATTGTTAATGGCGCGGGCAATCTCAGGGTCGGATTCAGAGAGCGGAAGGGACATCCATGAATTTTTCATGACGTAAGAATCTTACTAGGCCTCTCGAGAATTATGGAATTGCGGGCTGAACAGTTTTTCAAGATCGCTCAACTTTTTGAAATACAGAATGCAGAGCGAAAGTTTCATATATTTGTACCTGCGATTTCGATGCCAACCACGATCACGCATACACGTCAGGGTCATGGATTTCCATCCACTTTTCGGGGGCTTTCAGCGACCTAAATCCAAATTGGTCATAAAGCCCATGAGCATTGGCAGTGGCCAGCATCCAGCGCCGCAGGCCCTGCAAATCGGGATGGCCTGTGATGCAGGCCATCAGCCACTTGGAAAGCCCCTTTCCGCGATATGCATCAATCACAAACACATCCGCGAGATAGGCAAAGGTGGCCCGATCGGAAATCACGCGCGCAAAGCCCACTTGGCGGCCGCAATCATAAATGCCAAAACAAAGAGAATTCTGAATGGAGCGTTCGACTGTTGTTACCGGAACACCTTTGGCCCAATAGCAATTTGTAAGGAAGTTATGGACCAAGGCAAGATCAATCTTGCGGGGATCGGTGCTGATTTCGAACTCATCCTGCTGCCAGGAGCAATTCATCAGGAGTTCCTTGTTGCCGTCAGCGAGTCTCGCAGTTCCTGTTTTTCGATTTCCATGATCTTTTCCACGCGGCGCTCATGGCGGCCTCCGGCGAATCGTGTCGCAATCCACGTGTCCACGATCTTGCAGGCCTGGTCCTGGTTCAGAATGCGGGCGCCCAAGGCAAGCACGTTGGCATCGTTGTGTTCGCGGCTCATTTGGGCCTCATATTCGCTGCTTACGTTGGCGGCGCGAACTCCCGGAATCTTGTTGGCGGTGATGGCCATGCCAATACCGCTCCCGCACACCAGAATGCCCAGGTCCGTCCGGTGTTCGCTCACGTCGTGGGCCACCAAGCGGGCAAAATCTGGATAGTCAACCGATTCGGTGGAGGTTGTTCCTTCATCCTTATGGTCGATCCCCTGTTCTCGGAGGTGCTGTTTGATCTTCTCCTTTAATTCGTAACCGGCGTGGTCTGCGCCAAGTGCAATTTTCATGACCACATTCTACGAATCTGGCACTTGGAAGTCAGCAGAAATAGAAGAAGTTATGGAGGAGACAAAAATCAATCCGGAACTCTTACGCTAGCAGCGTTTCTGTTGAACTGCAACATAATGGGCAAATTCTGATAAACGTACCCTGGTAGGGCAATGCCCTTACTTGTTTCCCATTGACCTTTCGTCAGATAATCACGAGACAGCCTTCCCGGTAAGATATTCCAAGAAGAGGTGATTATGGCCACCAGGCCCACGTCCGGCACGAACAGGACTGGAGAAACCCAGTTACTTAAGCCCGGTTACAAGTTCATTCAGTTTGATACAACCAACGTTATTGCACGGCTCACCTTGAATCATGCGCCGCACAATGTGCTGACTGTCCCCATGATGAAGGAGATGGCTGAGGCTATTGAGAGTCTGAACGGCCGGGCCGACGTCAAGGCCATTCTTATGCAATCCTCCCAGACTGCGTTTTCTGCCGGTATTTCGCTGGAAGACTCGCGGCCAGACAAGGTGTTCCAAACTCTAGATGCATTCACTCGGGTCTTTCAGGCCATGATCGACATTTCCAAACCCGTGATCGTGGTGGTCAATGGTCCAGCGATCGGCGCCGGGTCAGAACTAGTGGGCTTTGCGGATGTGATTCTTGCAACCCCGAAAGCCAAGTTTGCCCAACCCGAGGTAAAGCTGGGGGTCTTTCCTCCGTTCGCCGCAGTGATGCTTCCAGCGTTGATCGGGCCGAAAAAAACTTATGAACTGATTCTTACTGGAGAAGCCCTCTCGGCTGAGGAGGCCCTTCGACTCGGCTTTGTCAACAAACTGGTTCCGGAGGCCGACCTGAAAAAGCATGTGGATGCCTTGATGGCGCGAATCTCTGAGTTCAGCGGTCCGGTACTGGAGGTCACCAAACGCGTGATTGCCGGTTCTATCGGCCTGCCGTTAAAAGACGCCATGAAAAAATCACAAGACCTCTACCTCAACGAGTTAATGAACCTGGAAGACGTTCAGGAAGGCCTGCGCGCGGTCATTGAGAAGCGCAAGCCGGTATGGAAAAACAAATAGAAAACTTCCTCACCGCAAACGGCGCGAAGAACGTCCGCTGCGTGCATGAATCCGTGACAAAAATCTTTTTGACGATGAACTACTTCTTCGCTGCCGCAGCCGCAGGCTGTATCTGGTCAACTGGGATAAATTTGGTGGGATAGATCCCGGTGTAGCACGATGTGCAATACGTTGTCTTTTCGCCTTCGGCGCAGGCTTCGCGCAGCCCTTCCAGAGAGAGATAGGCCAGGGAATCCGCGCCGATATAGTCGCGGATCTCTTCGATTGATTTGTTGGCGGCAATGAGCTGGCTTTTCACCGGCGTATCCACACCGTAGTAGCACGGAGAGATCGTGGGCGGGCACGAGATCCGCATGTGGATCTCCTTGGCGCCGGAATCGCGCATCATGCGGACAATCTTACGGCTGGTAGTGCCGCGGACAATCGAATCATCGATCAGGATGATCCGTTTCCCAGCCAGAATGCTGCGCACCGGATTCAGCTTCAGCTTCACACCAAAGTCGCGTACTCGCTGCTCGGGCTCGATGAACGTCCGGCCAATGTAATGGTTGCGGATCAGTCCAAAGCGGAACGGCAGGCCGGATTCAGACGAATATCCCAGCGCCGCAGCTACGCCAGAATCAGGGACCGGAACCACCAAGTCGGCTTCTACCGGCGCTTCTTTTGCCAGTTGGCGTCCCATGGCTTCGCGGCTGGTCTGCACCGAGCGGCCAAAAATCACGCTGTCAGGGCGGGAAAAATAAACATGCTCGAAAATACAGCTCGATTGTCGCGCCTCGGCTGAATAAAAGCGGGAGAAAACCCCCTCCGGTCCAACCACCACCAACTCGCCCGGCTTCACGTCCCGTTCATAGGTAGCGCCAATCAAATCGAAGGCGCAGGTCTCAGAGGCAAAAACAATGGTGTCCCGTTCGGAGCCGGCGCCATTGTGGATGCGTCCCATGGAAAGCGGACGGAAGCCACGCGGATCGCGCACCGCAAAGACCCGGTCGCGGGTCATCATGACTAGTGAAAAAGCTCCTTCAATGCGCCGCAAAGCGTCACTCACAGCTTCAGGCAGCGTCTGCTCGCGTGACTGAGCAATCAGGTGAACAATGACTTCGGTATCACTGGTAGTCTGAAAGATAGACCCTTGCGCTTCAAGACGGCTGCGGATTTCCTGGGCATTCACCAGGTTCCCATTATGGGCCAGGGCCAGCATGCCCTTGTTGCAGTCGACCATAATCGGCTGGGCGTTGAGAATTGCTGAGTCCCCGGCGGTGGAGTAGCGGGTGTGTCCAATGGCAATGTTGCCGCGCAATCTGCTGAGGACCTCTTCGGTGAAGATATCCGCCACCAATCCCATAGCTTTATGGACATGCAGGCGCTCCCCATCTGACGAGACAAGACCGGCGGACTCCTGTCCGCGATGCTGCAACTGATGCAGACCGAGATAGGTGAGGGTGGAGGCTTCAGGATGGTTATGGACCGCCATCACGCCGCACTCTTCGCGAAATTTGTCCAAGATCATTGTCGCTCCGCTCCTAATTCCCGATCCACCGAATCACCCGACTCTTCCTAGCTTTTCTGCAGGATCTCCGGCACAAGATGCTCCGGAGTCTCCGCATGCAGGGCCGAGGTCAGCGCAGATTCCCATACCTTTCGAAGCTCAGACACCGATGCCCTGACTGCTACGTTGCTGTCGATCTTAATTTCCAGATGTTCAGGAACTGTGCGCCCGATCCGTTCCGCCCGTATACCCAATTCTATCGCTATCTGTTGGATGATTTCCGCTTTTTTCGGGTCACAACTTATTAGTACACGGCTGGCATCTTCGCCGAAGAGAACAGCCTCCGGGAATAGCTCGTTGGAAGTAAGGTCGATCTGTGCGCCCACACCGGAGACGAAAGCTGATTCCGCCAAGGCCACGGTCAGGCCACCCTCCGAGCAGTCATGGGCAGACTCGATCTCGCCATCGGCAATGAGGGCTCGCAGGCACTTTTGCAAGGCTGCTTCCTGCTTCAAGTCCAGAGAAGGCGGAGAGCCCCAGACCTGGCCCAGCACCTCCTTGGCATATTCAGAGGAGCCGATCTCGGTTTCGGCATCCGTCGCATCTCCGGGTTCGGAGCCGCTGAGCAGAAATATCTCCCGACCAGGCTGGCGGAAGTGAAAGGTCATGGCATCTTCCACGTTCTCCAGAATCCCGACCACACCCACTACTGGCGTGGGATAGATGCCTTCCCCCAGAGTCTCGTTATAGAGGCTAACGTTTCCTCCGGTGATCGGTGTCTCCAGCGCTTCACAAGCCTTCGCCATACCGTCAATTACCTGCGAGAACTGCCACATGATCTGAGGCTTTTCCGGATTGCCAAAGTTCAGGCAGTTGGTTGCGGCCACTGGTATCGCCCCGGTACAGGAGACATTTCTCGCGGCTTCAGCCACAGCGTGCATAGCACCCAATTTGGGATCGAGCCAGCACCAGCGTCCATTGCCATCCAGGGCCATGGCCAGCGCCCGCGGCGTACCTTTAATGCGCATCAGTCCGGCGTCAGCGCCTGGGCCTTCCACGGTGTTGGATTGCACCATGGAATCGTATTGCTCAAAAATCCAGCGCTTGGAGCAGATATTGGGAGAGGCCAGCAAACGCTTCAGGTTGCCGGTAAAATTGCCGGCGCTCTTGAACTGGACGAGGTCGGGTTTGGCCGATGGCACAGGCGACCGCCAACGCTCCATAGGACGATGATAAAGAGGAGCATCATCGGTGAGAGCCGAGTTCGGAATATCGGCAACTACCTGGCCGTGTTCCAGTACACGGAGCCGTCCGCCACTGGTGACGCGCCCAATGATGACGGCATCCAATCCCCACTTTTCAAAGACTGCAAAGATTTCATGCTCGCGTCCGCTCTCCGCCACCAGCAACATACGCTCCTGCGATTCGCTGAGCATGATCTCGTAAGAGTTCATGCCGGTCTCGCGCTGGGGCACGCAATCGAGCTCGATCTCGATGCCAACACTACCGCGTGATCCCATTTCACAGGTGGAGCAGGTAAGGCCGGCAGCGCCCATGTCCTGAATGCCGATCACCGCGCCGGTCTGCATGGCTTCCAGGCAGGCCTCCAACAGCAGCTTCTCCAGGAACGGGTCGCCAACCTGGACATTGGGCCGCTTCTGCTCCGAACCCTGGGTGAATTCCTCGCTGGCCATAGTGGCCCCGTGGATTCCATCGCGCCCAGTCTTGGCCCCTACGTAGATCACTGGATTGCCCTCACCAGCGGCCTTTGCGTAGAAGATCTGGTCACGGCGGACCAGTCCTAAGGCGAAGGCGTTCACCAGCGGATTCTGCGAATAGCAGGATTCAAACTTGGTTTCTCCTCCAAGATTCGGCACGCCAAAGCAGTTGCCATAAGAGGCAATACCACTGACAACTCCCTCGAGCACCGAGTGGTTGCGATGGACGGTGCTTTGATCTGCGCCTGGGGCGGGACTCAGGGGGCCAAACCGGAGAGAGTCCATAACGGCCAGTGGACGCGCTCCCATAGTGAAGATGTCGCGCAGGATTCCGCCAACGCCGGTAGCTGCTCCCTGAAAAGGCTCTATGAACGAAGGATGATTATGCGATTCGATCTTGAAGGCGCAAGCCCATCCATCGCCGATATCGATGATGCCGGCATTTTCTCCTGGACCCTGCACCACGCGGCGGCTGCGCGTGGGCAAGCGTTTCAGGTGCACGCGCGAGGACTTGTAGGAGCAATGTTCGCTCCACATCACGCTAAAAATGCCGAGTTCCGTCAGCGATGGTTCACGGCCCAGGGCTTTCTTGATTTTCTCGTACTCTTCCGGCGTGATTCCGTGCTCATCGATGATCTCAGGGGTGATGGCAGAGGCATGGATGGTTGACATAGTGGAAGCCCTATTTTCGCACGTTGCGGCACGCGCCGACAGTCGCATTCTGCAACCTGAGCTGAAGGAGCCAGCATCTATGTAGAAGGTGGACAAACCTCAGTCCTGATATCTATTCAGGGCTGCTCAGAGGACCGAGAACCTGCGGTACCTCTGAGCCCCGTCAAGGGCCAATCCTTCAGTGGCCTAATCCGTTCTCTCCTTCGAGGGTTGTTGCCAGGGCTGCAGGCGCGGTATCCATCGCCGGACATTCGCTCGGAACTCGTCGTATTCAGCCCCGAACTTGCTGCGCAAAACAGGCTCCTCGTAGAGAAGAACAAAAAGATGAAAGATCAGCCAGACTGCCAGTCCGTACTCCAGAACGCGGACGCTCCCAAAAAACAGTCCCTGGCCGGAAATTATGAGCAGGCCCGCAACGTACATGGGGTTGCGCACATAACGATAAAGCCCGGTAACCACGAGGTGGCGTGGCGGTGCGATGGGCGCAGGTGTTCCCAGACCTTGAAGCGCGAAGCGGGCGAAGGAATCAAGCAACACAGGCATGCCCGCAGCCATCAAGAGCACTCCAATCACCCGAAAAAAAGAGAAACCCAGCAGCGGCGCATCTATATGCCAGTGGCTAATCCACCAAGGACCGAGGATCATCACGGTTCCCGGAGCGAGAACCAGGAAGATAGCTGATCCGGCAATGGCGCTTCCACGCTTCATTGAATTGGCATGTCGAGGAGGACGCCTCTGTATATTACTATCCTTGAAATTTTTCCTTCTCTCGAAGAAATGAACTGCATTGGGCTTTAGAGCGTGTGTATGAACTTTCATGGTTTGTTGCAGCGAATGAACTTTTGGGTTCTCACACACACGCTCTTCAGCCCCTGTAACCCCTGACCCCGACAAAAATCGGCGCGGGAGGAAAAGAATTAGGGGGTGAATTTTTCTCCTCTGCTGGAGAGGAATACTCTTACAATGGAAGAGTAGTTAAACAATCCACGTCATCCGCGATGACGCTAAAACTCGTGGCCTTTTCATTTCTCTAGCTCCATCTTCGCCCAAATTCATGATGAAAACCAAAACCACCAAGAAATTAGAAATTTCCAATTGAAAATTACCAATTTGACAATACCCAGCTAATACCCCCACCCCTTGCGGGTGCCCCAAGGATACTGTAAGGATATTTTGAGCCAGAAAGAGCTTTGCAATCGCTAATAAAGCACTGGAGCTACCAGGACCATTGGCCCGCGAAAGCTCATGAAAATCAACTTTTCCTGTAGCGAAGAGTGGACGTGGTGGACTGAGTGGACGCCATGAACGATGTGATTTTCGACCCAGACCTCGTTTCGGACAATCAATTAAACTGATCTGGCGATGAAGTCTGTCATCATTGGCACTGCCGGTCACATCGACCACGGAAAGACCACGCTGGTCAAAGCCCTGACCGGGATCGATACTGACCGCCTGGAAGAGGAGAAGCGGCGCGGCATCACGATTGACCTCGGTTTTGCCCATTTAGAGCTGAATGCTCCCAGCGGTGAAAAGTTGCGCCTGGGGTTTGTCGATGTTCCCGGGCACGAACGCTTTGTGCGCAACATGCTGGCCGGTGTGGGCGGAATTGATCTTGTCCTGCTGGTCGTGGCCGCCGACGAGTCGATCAAGCCGCAGACCCGCGAACATTTTGAGATTTGCCGCCTGCTCTCCATTCCCCGTGGAATTACCGTCATCACCAAGGCGGATCTGGTAGACGCCGATACTTTGAACGTGGTCAAACTGGAAATCGAAGAATTTGTGCGAGATTCCTTTCTCGATACCAGCCACTCTCCGATTGTGACTGTCAGCGCCAGGACCGGAGCAGGCCTGGAAGATCTGAAGAAAGAAATTGCCCGTCTTACGGTTGAGATACCGTCGCGAGACACTGAGACGCTCTTGCGCCTGCCTATTGACCGGGTATTCGTGATGAAGGGCTTTGGCACAGTGGTCACAGGCACGTTGATTGCCGGCAGGGTACGAAAGGAAGAGGAGGTTGAGGTCTTCCCTACGCGCCTGCGAGTACGGGTGCGAGGCGTACAGGTGCATGGAAGCGCCACCGACCAAGCCATCGCCGGTCAAAGAACAGCGCTGAATCTTGCCGGGGTCCAGGTCGAAGAGCTGGCACGCGGCATGACGCTGGCGCCGCCGGGAGTCTTGGAGACCACCCAGCGAATTGATGTCCGGTTGTCGTTGCTTAAGGATGCCCGGCCCTTGAAGAACAGAAGCCGCGTACATTTTCATGCGTTTACATCGGAGACGATTGCCGAGGTTGTCCTGCATGAAGCCGCTGAGCTGAAACCTGGCACTACGGCGTTTGCCCGTTTACGGACGGCTGATCCCGTGATGGTGTTGCCCGGAGATCATCTCATCCTGCGGCAGTTTTCTCCGGTAGTGACCATCGGAGGCGCAGTTGTGCTGGATGCCTTCCCACTCCGCAGACAAAAGAGAGAAGCCGGGATAAAGTTTCTCCAAACTGTGTCTGGCGGCCCGTTACAAGAAACTCTGCTGGCGCGTATTCATCGGCGTGGGCATGAGGGATTCGGCATTGCTGATGCGGTACGCGAAACGGGGTTGAGGCAGTCCGTCCTCAAACCTGTCGTGGGCGCGCTCTTGCAGCAGAAAAAAGTCCTTCAGGCGGGTGACCTCTTCATCGCCTCGGAGGCATTCGCAACAGCCCGGAACCGCGCTGTCGCAATCCTGGACACCTTTCATAAGGCAAATCCCCTGGTTGTAGGAATCAGCAAAGAAGAGCTGCGTGAGAAACTTGATTTGCAGCCGGCCGTTTTGGAGGCGCTGCTGGCTGAACTGGTCCGCGATAAAAAAGCCGAGGTTGCGGGAGAACAAGTGCGGCTGGCCGGTCGTGGCGTTGAACTCAAAGACGAGGAGAGCAAGGCAAAGCAGGAAATAGAAAAAGCATTTTCCACGGCCGGTCTCAAAGTGCCGGCCATGAAAGAGGTGCTGGCCAGCCTGCCCGTGGACAAGAACCGCGCCCAGAAACTTGTGACCCTGTTGCTGCGTGACCGCATACTGGTGAAGCTTACCGACGATCTGGTCTTCCATCAGACTGCGCTCCAAAGTCTGCGCCAGATTCTGACGGAATACAAAAGTAAATCAGCCAAAATCGACGTAGCCAAGTTTAAAGATCTGACCGGTGTTTCCCGTAAATACGCCATTCCTCTATTGGAATATCTCGACCGGGAACGGGTAACAAGGCGTGTGGGAGACGAAAGGGTCATTTTGTGATGGTGAAAAGGTTGCTCCTATTTCAATTGTCATTTCCCGGCCAAGGTGAAACTTGTTTGCCAGTAGCCAGTAGCTAGAAGCTTGTCCCCATGAAATCCATCAAAATCATTGGCGCCGGCCTGGCTGGCTGCGAGGCCGCCTGGCAGTGTGCCCGTCGCGGCTTGGAGGTCGAGCTTTATGAGATGCGCCCGGTGAAATCCACGCCTGCTCATCAGACGGACAAGTTTGCCGAACTGGTCTGCTCCAACTCACTGAAGTCGGAGAGTGAACACACCGCTCCGTGGCTGCTGAAAGAAGAGATGCGTCGCGCAGGTTCGCTGCTGCTGGATATTGCCCGCGAGACACAGGTGCCGGCAGGGCACGCGCTGGCTGTGGATCGGGAGGCATTTGCCGATAAGGTCACAGAATCACTGTCGCGTGAACCCCGGATCAAAATCATTCGCCAGGAAGTCACGCACATTGATGAGAACAATGACCTGACCATCGTTGCCACTGGGCCGCTAACCTCGGATGCTCTCTCCCGGGAAATTGCACGGCTTTCGGGAAGCGAGCATTTGTATTTTTATGATTCCATCAGCCCCATCGTAGAGGCGGACTCTATTGATATGTCTCGCGTGTACATGGCCGCACGCTATGGCAAAGGGACGGCCGATTACATCAATTGTCCTCTCAACAAAGAGGAGTATGACCGGCTCTGTGATGAGTTGATTGCGGCGCAGCCGGTGGAGGGCCATAATTGGGAAAAACTGAATTATTTTGAGGGCTGCCTGCCGATTGAAGAGATTGCGCGGCGCGGCCGAGACACGCTGCGCTTCGGCCCCATGAAGCCTGTGGGGCTGGATGATCCGAAAACGGGCAGGTGGCCCTACGCGGTAGTGCAACTGCGCAGTGAAAACCTGCGTGCTGACTCTTACAATATCGTGGGATTCCAGAACCATCTGAAGTTTGGCGAGCAGGCCCGCATTTTGCGCTTGATACCTGGGTTAGAGAATGCCAAATTCCTGCGCTACGGGCAGATCCATCGCAATACCTACATCAATGCGCCGTCATTGCTGGCGGAGCTGTTGAATCTCAAACAGCATCCCAATGTTTTTTTTGCCGGACAGATCTCCGGGGTCGAAGGCTACACCGAATCGATCGCCATGGGCATGCTGGCGGGCATTCATGTTGCGCGCGTTGCTACAGGATTGCCCGCGATTTCTCCTCCACGGGAAACCGCCTTGGGATCGCTGGTCAGCTACATTTGCCATGCCGAAGCCAAAAATTTTCAGCCGGCCAACATCACCTTCGATCTGTTGCCACAATTGGACGAGGGTACACGCCGACGTGTCCGCGACAAAAAGCGGCGTCACCAGATGGTCTGCGAGAACGCGCTCCAATCATGCTCGGCGTGGCTGGAACAGACTTCGAGTAAGAATGAGCACGCTTCAATTCGGAGAAAAACTCTGGATGATCTGGCCCCCGCTTAGAACGTTATGGGAGTTGCCGTAGACAAATTTGTATCAAGGGCACAGCCGTTCTGGTGGAAGAGCAGCTATTTATGGATGACTCCTCATTGCAATGCCTTCCTTTGGGCTGTATTGATATCAATGAAAGTCTTTCCCTCGTCAAAGACTTTTCTGCCGTCGCCTCCGGCGATTTCTTTTGCCCACCCCGCACTGACGTGCGGGCCTACTCTCTATAGCGGTTCCAGAGTTGGTGTATCCCCGCCGGTGTTTTTGCACCAGGGCTAAAAGCCCTTTGTGTTCGTGCTCTTAACACGGCCCTAAAGGGCCGTTCTTACACCTGTGTGCGAGATATAGCAACTGTGGAACCGCACTAACGTGCCTTTGGCACTGTATTTTCTACTGTGCAAACTCTCCGCACCGCGTACACCCGCAGAAATCCCTGGTAAGGTTTGGTTGCGGCCGTGTTTCAAAGGTTATGGTTTATCAGCGTTCATCAGTTTGATCAGTGTCATCAGTGGTAAGAGTTCTATTTTTGTTCAGCGTTTTCTTTTCTTCGGTCCCAACTCCACCTTGCTGCGCGGACGGTTCTTGATCCAGATCGGCGTTCCAACAAACCCGAAAGCTTTGCGGATCTGGTTTTGCAGGAAACGCTCGTACGAGAAATGCAGCTTCACGGCCTTGTCGGTAAAAATAATAAAGGTGGGCGGAGAGGCTGATGCCTGGGTCATGTAGAAGATTCTTACCCTCTGCCGGTGAGGAACTGAAGCCCGCTCAAAATCCACTTTTTCCAGGAAGCGGTTCATCTGCGAGGTGCCGATGCGTTTGCGACGCTCACTTGCCACAAAGTCAAGCACTTCGAAGAGCTTTTCGAGATTTTTTCCTGTGGTGGCGGAGATAAAAACAATGGGAGCGTAGTCCAGAAATTTCAGGGTCCTGCGCACCTGCTCTTCGTAGAGGTTGCGGTCTGCGGGGGGGCGGCCATCTTTTCGCGAGGGACCAACCAGGTCCCACTTGTTCACAACAATAATTACCGATCTTCCACTTTCATGCGCATAGCCGCCGATGGTGGCATCGAGCGCGGTCACGCCTTCGGGGCCGTCGATCAGGACCAAAGCCACGTCGGCGGCTTCCAGATGCTTACGGGCCATGACCACGGAGAGTTTTTCCGCCATCAGGTGGGTCTTGCCCTTGCGGCGGATACCGGCGGTGTCAATAAAACGGTAGAGTTTGCCTTGTCTCTCCATGAGTTCGTCCACAGCGTCCCGCGTAGTGCCGGCAATGGGAGAAACAATGGCGCGCGAAGTCCCGGTCATAGCATTGAGCAGAGTAGATTTGCCTACGTTGGGCCGGCCAATGATGGCTACCTTGGTCTCCCGTGCCGCCTCCGGCGCTTCCAGCGCATCATGGTCATCAGCTTGTGCCGGTTCAGCAGCTTCTTCGATCTTTGATTCTGAAGCAGGAATCACTTGCAGGGCGGCATCCAACAGTTCAGCCGTACCTAGCCCGTGCTCGGCGGAAACCGGAAAGACCCGGTCAATGCCAAGAGTTCTGAAGTTTTCAGCCTCAGCCTCCAGCTTTTGGGAATCAACTTTGTTTACCGCCAGGAATAGCGGTTTCCCCAGCTTGCGCAAGAGACGCACCAGTTCAAAGTCTGGCGCAGCCAATTCGGTACGCAGATCCACCACCAGCACAATCGCGGCAGCTTCTTCCAGGGCTACACGCGCCTGGCGAAAAATTTCCGCTGGAATAAAGTTTTTGTCATCCGGAATGATTCCGCCGGTATCAACCACACGCAGGCGGCGTCCATTCCACACAGCTTCGCCATAGAGGCGATCGCGGGTGATTCCGGGTTCGTCCCCTACGATGGCGCGTCGCGAACCGACCAGCCGGTTAAAGAGCGTAGATTTGCCCACATTGGGCCTGCCAACGATGGCCAGCAACGGCGTTGCTGTTTTGACGATAGTTTCTGCCAAATTAGGTGTCCTCAAATTCTTTAGGCGCAGGACGGCACTGCTTATCCCGTGCGCGTCCGTGTAAATCCGCGGTAAAGTTTGGTTGCGGGTTGGGGATGGGACAAACTCTGAATATCCTTTATACAACCAGCGGTTCCACAGCTATTATAGAAAGACTCTCGCCGTGCCGTTTACCTCCAATTCCGAAGCCCCCGCCCGCGATAAACCCCGGTCATTCCCAACTCTGTACCAGTTTTTTGGTCCCAAGGGACTTCTCAGCAAGGCCCATCCGAACTATGAGTTCCGTCGCGGCCAGCTTCAAATGGCCGAGGCCGTAGAGCAGGCCCTGCAAGAGCGCAAACATCTCATCGTGGAAGCCGGCACAGGAACGGGAAAAACTCTGGCATATCTGCTGCCGGTGATTCGCAGCGGCGAGCGCGTCATTATCTCCACTGGAACCAAGACCCTTCAGGAGCAGCTCTTCTTTAAGGATATTCCTTTTCTGGAACAGCACCTGGGCAAACTGCGGGTCTGCTACATGAAGGGACGCAACAACTATCTCTGCCGGCAAAAGCTTTACGATCTGGCAGCCCAGCCGGCACTAAGCGGTTTGGTAAATATTGAACATTTCCAGCAAATTACAGAATGGGAGAGTGCTACCCAAAGCGGCGACCGTTCCGAGCTAAAAGAGTTGCCGGAAAACAGCCAGCTCTGGCAAAAGCTGGATGCGAGCACGGAGCGCTGTACCGGACAGGACTGCAAGCAGTGGGACCGCTGCTTCGTCACTGAGATGCGCCGCCGGATGCTGGAGAGCGACATTATCATCGTCAATCATCATCTGTTTTTTGCCGATCTTGCCATCAAACAGGCGGGCGTGCCAAACGGCGTACTTCCGGAGTTCACGACTGTCATTTTTGATGAGGCCCATGAACTGGAGGACGTCGCCACCAGTTACTTTGGCGTCAGCGTGAGCAACTTGCGTTTTGAAGAGCTGGCGCGCGACATCGAAACCAAGCTGCAGCAGGAAAAGGCGATGCGACCGGCCCTGATCCAGGCGCTGGCGCGTTTGCGCGAGCGGTCCTCGTTTTTCTTCAGCGTTTTGCCGAAAGGCCAGGGCAGATTTGCTTTCACCGACAGGCCGGAGTTTTTGGAGGAAAAGGGAAGCGAATACGACGCGGTGATGCAAGGACTGCAGTGGGTCTACTCCGAACTTCAGTTGATCACCGAGAAGATAGAGGAGGTCGCCAATTTTGTTCGCCGTACCCAGGAGCTGAAAGCTCAACTGGAATTCATCATGCAAGGGAACGACAAGAACATTGTCTACTGGATTGAACATCGTGGCGAGGCCCGCCGAAGCCGGACAGGGCAGGTGCATATCATTCTTCAGGCCACACCGATTGATGTTTCTCAAATCTTGAAGCAAGCGCTTTTCGCAGATATGGATACCGTTGTACTGACTTCCGCCACTTTGGCGGTGGCGGCAAGTCCCGAAGGCGGCAGTTTTGATTACATCCGGCAGCGCCTGGGCATGGAACATACCCGCGAGCTGGTCGTGCCTTCGCATTTCGATTACTCCAGCCAGGCCATTCTCTATGTGCCGCCTGATCTGCCCGCTCCTACCGAGAAGGCATTTGTTCCGGAGGCTGCGGAAAAAATTCGCAGGCTGCTGGCAATCACCCAAGGACGGGCCTTTTGCCTTTTCACCAGCCATAAACAGATGGGCCAGATTCATGATCTGCTCGCCGACCAGCTTGATTTTCCCGTGTTGCTGCAAGGCTCGGCCCCCAAGAATGCGCTCCTGGAAGAGTTCCGGCTCACGCCCAACGCGGTTTTGTTTGCGACCGGCTCCTTTTGGCAAGGAGTGGACGTGCAGGGTGAGCAGTTAAGCTGTGTGATCATCGATCGCCTGCCCTTCGCCGTTCCCAGCGACCCGGTTGTCGCCGCACGCATTCAGGCCATCAATGATGCTGACGGAAATGCCTTCTACGAATATCAGGTCCCCTCGGCGGTCATTGCTTTGAAGCAGGGTTTTGGCCGCCTAATCCGCTCTATAAAAGATCGCGGCCTGCTGGTCTTGCTGGATAATCGTGTCCTGAAGCAGCGCTATGGCAAGGTGTTCCTGGAGAGTCTTCCAGCTTACAAAAAGACCCGGGACCTGGCCGATGTGGAAGCGTTCTTTGGCCTCAGATAAATCTTAAGGGCATTCAAATTACAAATCGGAAATACCAGAAAATACAAATCGGAAATTGCAAATTCTTCGTTGTAAACTGCTTCTATGGAGTGGTTTGAAACCGAAGATTTTTGGCGTGATTTCTATCCCTACATGTTTTCTGCAGAGCGGTTTTCTGCCGCCAAGGAAGAGGTCAGCCGGATCATGGCGTTGACCCAACGCAGTGAAGGCAGCCTGCTCGATCTCTGTTGCGGACCTGGGCGCCATTCAGTCGAGTTCGCGCAACGCGGCTTTCGAGTCACAGGCGTTGACCGCTCTCCATTTCTGCTGGAGCGGGCACGTGAGCACGCATCTGAAGCTGGCGCCTCGATTGAGTGGGTCATGGAAGATATGCGCAGTTTTGTTCGTCCAGCGACGTTTGATCTGGCGTGCAGTCTCTTTACGTCATTTGGATACTTCAAAGATGAACATGATGATCTTCGAGTGCTGCGGAACATTCATCAGAGCCTCAAAGAAACTGGAGTGTTGATTATCGACATTCTCGGTAAAGAACGGCTGGCGCGGACCTGGCAAAATACAATTTGCACCGAACTTGCCGATGGCTCCTTGCTTGTGCAGCGTCCTCAACTTCGCGACAATTGGTGCCGGATACGCTCTGACTGGACCCTGATAAAAGAGGGGCGCGCTCGAAGCTTCAGCTTCGAGCACACGGTCTATTCCGGACGTGAGCTCCAAGATCGGCTCCTGGCTTGCGGATTTCAACAAGTGCAGTTGTTCGGAGATCTGCAAGGTTCCCCCTACAATCTGGAGGCTACACGGCTGGTAGCGGTTGCTCGCAAATCCAGCCCTAAAGCACCGGTGGATTAAAATCTGTTCCAGAGTTGGTCCTAACCAGCCATGCCCCGCTTATGGCAACTGGCATCTTTTGCCGGCGTTTTGACAATCATATAACTCAACGACCACTTCTCTGATTGCGCCGATTACAGGGGAGGTTTTTCTGGGGCTCGAATTTCACACATCGCTTAGAAACAATGATGCCGTCCTCTATTGCAAAGGGCAAATCATCGAAGGAGAAACCGGTGTTACATTCAAGACCGAGGTGGCGAAGCTACTGCGCCAACGTCCTAAGGTGATTGTGGACCTCGGTCAGATTCAAGAAATGGATGGCACGGGCCTGGCGGTCATCGTGGGCCTGTATTCCTGCGCGCGTACGGCGAAGGCCACGGTGAAATTCGTAAATCTTTCCATCCCTGTGGACCACGCTGGTCCGCACAAATCTGAGCACGTAAGTGCCTGGCAGGACCGAAAAGCCGGATAACGGTCTCTACGTTCAATGATGTCTGAACTGCTTGTCTGAAAAACTGCACTTGAAAAACATTCTGCCGCCACAGTCTACATTTCATCGTCATAGAGGGTGGCGGCAGGAGAAAATCACTGAGAGCATTGTTCTAACACGCGGGTGGCGGACTGCAATCCCCGTCCATGGCACAGGTTTTAGGATCGAAAGTGCATCTTCCGGTGTTTAAGGCGCCGGGCACTTGTTTAATTTCCTGTTCCGTCAGTTCACGTGCGCCCCTGCGACTAAGTACTCTATCGTTCCCTTTGAAGTTCGACATTAATGTTCTCCTTTGCTAGCCGAAAAACGAATCCAGATTTGTAGCGCCCCTTTACGCAGCGCCAGTTATTTTTGTCCGCTTAAAGCGGGCATCTGATCGGTGGCTCACAGTCTCCGTCCATAGCGCAGGTTTTTGGATTGAAGGTGCAATTTCCGGTGCGAGCAGCTCCCCCGACTTGTCCGTATTCCTGTTCGGTCAGTTGGCGGGCGCCCAAACGACTAAGCACTCTAATGTCTTCTTTCTGTTCCGACATATATTTCTCCCTTTGAAAGCTGAAAAACGAGATGTTTAGTTGCTTTTTCTTAACATAATACGATTTTAAGTCTATCACCAAACTTGATTTCCGCGACCCAATCTACCCGAGCTGGTGCGCGGGTGAACCGTGGGTTGTAATTAAAAGTGCGAGTCACTGTGCGCCGATTGCTAAATTGCCCTTAGAGGTTATCCCGAGGCACCGGTACGACCTGGCAAATACCGATTTGGGCGCTTCAAAACCTTTGCGGTCCTTGGCTAGACGCCAGGTCCCTCCGCTCTACCCTCGCTGGCGCGCGGGTAGAGCCTCGGGATGACGACTCATTTCCCCCTATTTCGCATTTTCATGAACAGTGGGACCAAAGGATTGACTCGCACTTTTAATTACACCCAGTAACCAGGGTAATCTTGGACTCCGCTGTCGGATGTAACTAGAATGAAATCATTCTTAGGAACACCCACCGAATGGAAACGATTGCAAAACAGATTGTGTACGCAAAGAATGCGGCGCACCAGCAATTCCTTGACAGTTTCAACGGCAAGCTGAAAGGCCGAAGCAATCTTGCGTTTTTGGTAGTGATTGAGTTTATTGGGGGATCGAAGCTCCGTAATGACATTGAGGTCGCGCTCGGAAATCCAACCTATCAGCCGGACGAATGGTGTTCGGCGCGTGATGCGATCGTGATGTTCGACCGCGCGGTCCGGGCCGGAGTGTCACCGGAACGCTTAGGCTACCGTGTGATGCCCACGTTCAAGCGGTCATTCCCGGCGCTCTTCGAGGGAAAGACCGTGCGCGACGCCTTCGAGATTCTCGAGCAGGCCTACCGTTCGAATACGACGTACGGTGGCGTAGCGCCCGGAGCGCTGGTTGAGCCAACGCGGGCGCTGGTCTATCGCAAAGGGTCGCCCCTTCCGTGTGATTATTTCGTGGGTGTGATCAACGGTTTGCTCGGGATCTTCTCGATCGAGGCAACGACCCGGGAGATCGCATGCCAGTGGAATGGCGAGCCGGCGTGTTGTTACGAGACAAAGTGGGTGGGCTGAGCCCTCGCTATTAACTATCAGTGAAAATCTTGTCAGCGGAGACAAAATACAACAAGAAGTGTGCTCGTGGCCGTCCGTTCGGTTAAGAGCGTTCCTGTACCTTTCAGTGCAGCAGAGCAGTTCCTTTGCTACGCTCCAGGATGACATCGATTTCCTATGTGCCTCCGGTTATTGTCGTCCCTGGCATTCGTTTCACTTCAGCGAGGGTGGCTGCACCAGAGTTCCGATAGTCCGGACGCGGAAGAAACAATTACAATAAGACAGCAACTAAACGGCCGGAAATTCCATCGAGCTGCCGGTAAGGGGAGTGGATGTACGAAGTTACAGTAGAAGACTCATTTGCCGCGGGTCATTATCTGCGCAATTACAAGGGAAAATGCGAGAACCCGCACGGACACAACTATAAGGTCCGAGTGACGTTACGTGGCGCAGAGCTGGACAAGGCAGGGCTGCTGCTGGACTTTAAAGACCTGAAGGAAGTCATGAAGCATGTAATCGACCGGCTCGATCACCAGATGCTCAACGATATCGAACCATTTACGCAGCTCAATCCCTCTGCGGAGAACATCGCCAAGTATTTCTTTGACCAAGCCAATAACCGATTGAAGTCGGTCACCAGCGGGCGGGTCACCGTACGAGACGTTACCATCTGGGAGACTGACACCACTACGGCTCGGTATTCCGAATAACCGAACACAGCCACGGCGGCTGTACACACTTTCATGCAGATTACTGAGATTTACCGGTCCATCCAGGGGGAATCGTCTTTTGCCGGGCTCCCGTGCATCTTTGTGCGTCTTACTGTCTGCAATTTGCGCTGCTCCTGGTGTGACAGCGAATACACTTTTACTGGAGGCAAGAAGATGTCCTCCGATGAGGTGGAGCACGAAGTCTCAATGTTGGCTCCGGGCGGTCTGATTGAGATTACAGGCGGAGAGCCTATGCTTCAGGAGCGCGAGCTTGTACCTCTCATGCAGCGCCTGCTGGAGCGCGGCTATACTTTGCTATTGGAGACCAGTGGCGAGCGTCCGCTGGAGCGTGTTCCTCCGGAAGTGCATAAGATTGTGGATGTGAAATGCCCCGGTTCAGGAGAAGTCGGCAGCTTTCGAGAGAGTAACTTGAGCGTGCTCACGCCCAGGGACGAAGCTAAGTTCGTGATTGCTGACCGGACGGATTACGAATTTGCACGAGATTTTACCCGCCAGCATGGGTTGGAAGGCAAAGTGGGAGGAGTAATCTTTTCTCCTGCTTTCTTCAAAGATCCGAGCCCGGCGCGGGATTCTTCCAACTGCCAGCTTGATCCACGTCTGCTGGCGGAGTGGATACTAGCGGACAAGCTCAATGTGCGGTTAGGTTTGCAGATGCACAAGTTTATATGGAAGCCGGCCGCCAAGGGCGTGTAACCCATGTCGAACTAAGAAGTTGTGGGCCATATTATGGCTGATGCGGGCAGCTATTCTGTCCTGACGGTCATCAGAAGTAGAAGACCCAAAGAAGCATTTTATTCAGGAGATATTTTTGGCCGATGGCAAACCACGATCGGTGGTGCTGTTGAGCGGAGGCATGGATTCCTGTGTCTGCGCTACTCTGGCCGTTCGTGACAGCGAAGCTGCCGCCCTGCATGTGAGCTATGGGCAGCGGACAGAGCACAGAGAGCATCAATCTTTTGAGCGTATCTGCGACCGGTTGAGAATCAAAAAGCGGCTGGCTTGCAAAAACGAAGTCCTGCGGGCGGTTGGGGGGTCAGCTTTGACCGACAACGGCATTCAGGTACCAGAGGCCAAAGAGGAAATTGGCGCAGGCGACATCCCTGTAACCTACGTGCCGTTTCGCAATGCTCATTTTCTTGCTGCCGCTGTAAGCTGGGCGGAGGTGCTGGGCGCCAGCAAGGTTTATATTGGAGCAGTGGAGCAGGACAGCTCTGGGTATCCCGATTGCCGCCCGGCGTATTACCAGGCATTTAATGAAGTCATCAAGAGGGGAACGCGGGAGGGCAAAATTGAAATTGTTACCCCTCTCATTACCATGCGAAAATTAGAAATCGTAAGGTTAGGGCTCGAATTGGGTGCGCCCTTTGATTTGACCTGGTCGTGCTACAGCCGCGAAGATAGAGCATGCGGGACTTGTGAAAGCTGTGTCCTGCGGCTAAGGGCCTTTGAAGGAGCGGGCGCGGATGATCCTCTGCCCTATGTGTCCCAGGCCGCAAGTCAACAAGTTTAGGATTCAAGTTTTAGCTGGAGGCGTACTAACAATGAAGAAGCAAGCAATTTTTATGGCGCTGGCAGTCCTGCTGTTCGCGCTTTGTTCCGTGCCATCGCAGGCACAAACGGCACAGATCAGTGGCAAAGTCATCGGGCAGGACGGCCAACCAGTCGTTGGCGCACAGGTGGTGTACAGCGATCCGAATACCGGAAGAAGCTACAAGTACAAGACCGACAAAAAGGGTGAGTTTTCTGCCATTGGCTTGCAATATGCCACCTACCAGGTGACTATCACCAACCAACAGGGCGAGCAGCTTTTCAGCAGGAAAAGAATAACCGTAGGCCCCAATCCAGAGGAGAACATCCTGACCGTCGACCTGGCGAAAAACCCGCCGCCATCCCCAGGCCAGGAGAGCACGGGGGGAGGGAATACCGGGGGTGGCCAGGAAAAGACAGAAGCGCCCAAGCTGACCAAGGAGCAATTGGAAAAGATCGAGGCCATTAAAGCCCAGAGGGCCAAGGCCATGAATGAGAACACTATTATCAGCCAGGTCAATGCTGCCATGCAGGCCAAGAATTACGCCGATGCCGAGACTGGGCTGAAGCAGCTCCTCGAAATGGAACCAAACAAATATGAGTTCTACAACGGTTTGGGAACTGCACAACTGAATCTTGGGGAATACGAGGAGGCAGTGCAGACCCTTGAAAAGGGCCTGCAATTGGCCCAGAACGTTACCGATCCCAAGGAAGATCCAGCCAAGGTCAAGTCGGCGATGGGTCAGATGCTGACCAATCAAGGGAATGCATATCTAAAGCTGAAAAAAACCACGGAAGCCACAGCCGCCTACGAAAAAGCAGCCTCGCTGGATCCTAACCCAGGGACGGCCTATTTCAACCTGTGCGCAACTATGTACAACACAGGAAACATGCAGGGCGCCGCAGTGGCTTGTGATAAGGCCATTGCCGCCGATCCTACCCGGGCAGATTCCTATTTCATCAAGGGCTCATCTTTGTATGGATTAGGTACCTTGGATAAGCAGGGTAAATACACCGTACCTCCCGCAACAATCGAAGCTTTGAATAAATATCTTGAACTTGCGCCGGACGGAGGCCATGCTGCCGACGTCAAGGCCATGCTAGAGGCGGTGGGAGCCAAGATTGAAACTACCTACCATGAGAGAAAGAAGAAGTAATTAAGTCGTCAAGGTAATCAAGGGCGGCCATGAAAGGCCGCCCTTTTTCATTTCTTATGTGATTTCAGGCCACCAAGAGGCTGTCGGAGTGCAACACTGCTGAATGGCCTTCTAAAGCCAGCTTCTGTTCCGCTGCTTTCAGAACTGCAGCCTTCGCCCGCGACAGGCTTAAAGCGGGTATCACCGTCATGCACGCAAGCTGGCTGGCCAGCTCGAAGTATGCCCTGCGGGACTGCTTCATAAACTCTACCGGGTATTCGGGCTTACGTGCACATGCGGCCACCGGATCGGCATCGAGCAGATAGGCTATATCCGGTCTGGGTACCAGAGCATGGACGAACTTTATGAAGGTCCGACTGAGCGGATTTTGCAGGTTCAGGTTGGCCAGTTCGTCATAAATATAACGATCAAGAATAACTACATCCGTGGCGGTCTTTTTTGCGCGTTTCACAACCCGGCGGAGACTGATGGAGTCGAGCAGATATAGCAGATGCCTGATGACGGTGAGGTACCAGCGACGCACGTTCTTGTCCCGGCGATTGACTGGCTTGCCCGGAGCCCCAATACCGCGCTCGCTCTTATAAACCTTGTGAACGAAGCCTTCGCGGTATTTCACTCCCACCACTACGTTGTCCCAGAATGCGAGCAGCCGCGTGTTAAGACCAGCGGAGTGGAGGGCTGAACGCAGATTCTCTATTTGCGTCGATTTTCCCGAGCCATCCACACCGGAAAAGCTGATGAGCAGTGGTTTCCGCATGTCCGGCCTTTCTTACTTGTGGATGGCTCCCGGCATGGCGCTATTGGGAGGCGTTGATGAGGTGCCGTGGCTTAATCCATATACTGTGCCCACCGCTACTCCGGCTGCGGCGATTGCGCCGATCTTGATTAAGAGAGAGCGGGTCTGGTGCTGCTTGGCCGGAGCAATGGCTATGCCTGCGGGTTTCGAGGCCGCACCGCCCGCAGTAGGCACCTTCTCCGCGGCTGCCGCGCCTACCGGTTCTGTTACCGACTTCTTGGGCTGTTGAGCTGGCCCGGATTGAGTGTTTTGGGTCGATTGTGCGCTATTTTGCTGCTGATCCTGTTGCGGTGTTGGAGCTTCAGGATAAGTGGTTACAGGCTGTAATGGAGCCTGTGATGGATCAATCGTGGTACCCCGGCTCTGCGGCTTGGCTGGCTGTGGCTGCCCGGCCTGGTCGTTCTGGGGGTTGGCCTGAGTACTGGTTGGTGCGTTCTGGCTGGTTGCCGGCAGGTTGCTATCTTTCTGTGGGACCGCTGGAGAGCCTGCCGGGGCCTGCTGGGCCGTTTGAGCATTTTGTTGGGCTGTACACATCATCGCCGGTCCGGCACTCAGTCCCGCGATGAATATCAGGTTCAGAGTTCTTCCGATTTTCTTTGGGATGTTCATAAAACCTCGGGGAACAAACTGTCCAAAAATTGATCTATTCGGCTTTTCCGTTTGGATAACCGACTACGCTGGCATAGACATTGGCGCCCGCTGCCTGGCCTGTTGGGGGCAAAAGCTGGCTTACATCAGCTTCTCTGTCCCACAAATGTTTGATGCGGTTTTTCGCATAGTGGACAAGGTTGAAGAAGTCTGTTTTGTACCAGCAACACTTTTCCATATTAGGAGAGAAGCCGCACAACAGGCGCAGGCGGCGCAACATGATTTGGTGGGGAAGCAGCAGGGATGAGACAAACCGATGGTTGCCCTCCAAAAGTGTAACCGGGTGGTCGTGGTCGACCCCAATCAGGACTACCGTGGACCTTGGCCCTTCAAATTGAAGCCTGGTCTTCAAGACCCTGACCTTGGCCAGCAGATCATCTGTTTTTCCCTCGCTAAGTTGCCGGCGTATGCGTTCGGCCACGTGCAAGGCGCCGAAGTTTCCATCCGAAATGGTCCTCCATTGGGCGCGTGGGAAGACATTCACTTTATCCAGTTCCTGAGGTTCAACTTCAATCTCCCACCATTGGATGTCAGGAGGCAGTTCGCGCCACATGGCTCCTCGGCGGCGGAAAAGCAGCGCCCGGCGAAGGGCATTTTCGTTTTCGTTCGCCAGGTCTGGAGCGTAGACGAATGCTTCCAACTGCAGGCGGTCCCGGTCGAACTCCTGATGGTAGTACTCCGCTTTTAGGAAATCGGCTATTACCTCAGCTTCCGTTACCCGGGCCAGCTTCTTCATACAGCCTCCCTCGCCAGCAACAATTTGTAGCGGCGAAAAAACGGGAAGGAAACGAGCAACAACATCAGCGCCATGAGCACAATCTGGACCACAATTACGTCCCGCAAGGTATCGTGAAACACCCCAATTCCCAGCACCAGAACGCCGCTGAAAACCAGTTGCAACCAGCCGGTGTTGGCGATCCGGCGAGACATTTCATAGGCCATCAGGACTACACTCAGCGCATAGAGTCCGGTGGCCACCGCATAGAGCATGAGCAACGGCTCGCCTTCAGAGAAGCCGCCGCCAAAAATGGCATGCATAATCAACGTGGGAAAGAAACTTACCGCCAGGACAAAAACCACTGCAATGACCAGCACGAAGAGCAACGGCACCAGGATTACATTGGGATCTTCCTCGCGCGGCTTGGCTGCCGCGCTTATGGGAAACATTGCGCTCACCACCGACCAGGCCGCGAAATAGAGCACCCGGCCAACCAAGGCCACGGCCGCATAGAGTCCCGCCAATTCGGGAGAAAAGAAATGTTTCACCAGCAGGATATCGATGTTGTTAATAATTACCTGGCCCACAAAAAAGACGATCGCCTGCATGCCTTCACGGAACGAGGTGGGTTGTCCCGGCTGGACCCTGGCGCTGAATTCAGCAGGCAGGCGTGGAACCAAATAGGCGGCAACCACCGATGCAGAAATTGCTCCGACTGCTCCCAGAACTTCATACCCCATGCCAACGAGCAGGATAGCGGCCACAAAACGCGTTATCGATTCAACAATAAAGTTGCTGCTCAGCCGCCCAAAAGAGCAAGTGCCTTGCATGGCCCCGCGCCGAACTCCTAAAGGCACATAAGCCGATATCCCGATGGCCAGTACCGCAAGTATCCAGGAATCAGGGAGGTGGAGATAACTGGCTACCGGTTTTTGCGCTACGAAAAGGCACGTCCCTACAAACAGGCTCACGATCCATGCTTTTCCCAGGAGAGAACGGTAGACCCCGGTCTTGGCTCCGGCAGTCTCGGTGCGCGCTACGAATTTGGCGCACACTAGCTGAAAGGCCAAGGTGATGGCCGATGCAAGCATGAGAAGAGTAACGGCAGCCGTGACATGCCCGAATCTTGCCGGGCCCAGCATTCGCGCCATGGCCACGTTGTAACCAAAGTTGACGCCGCTTACCAGAGTCGTGCTGAGCAGCATGATGATGCTGCCGCTCAATACCCGTGCATGGGACCTCTGTCGGCGCAGGTGACCGGTAACCGTTACCAGCGAACCGGCCCGTTCCGGAGAAGTCACAAGGCTTTCAGGTTGCGACATGGGTCACCTTAGCGTCCTTATGCGGCCACGGGAGCTGGCGCGGGTTTTCGATGGAGCAGTTGCTGACGCATGGCATTCGGCAAAAAGCCACTGAAACTGCGGACGGCGTCGGTGGAAGTCTCATAGATCTCAAAGAGACGCTCGGCCCGGGTGAGCTCCAGCACCACGACTGCCTGTGGCGATAGCGCTGCCAGTTTCAGATCTCCATCCCGCTTGTGCGCTTCTGACATGCAGCGCAGCAGCATTTCCACGCCGGCGGCGTCCAACTGTTTTACCTGGGAAAGATCAAACACCAATTGCGGCCGGTCGGTTGTAAGAAAGGGCTGCACATCCCGCAAGAATTCGCGCGCGGTCCGGGAATTGACTCGTTCTGGCACTCGTTTCACGACTACTGGCCTGCTACTGATGTCCATATCTCCTCACAATCGCTAAATTGGCTGGAAACTCGCTGGCCGAGTCTGTATTGCAAGCTGGAGCCTGGTAGCCGGCGGCATTTCCCAAAGATGGTGAAGTCTGGCGCAACGCGGTCTGCAAGTCGGGTTGCTGCGGTTGGGGTTTGCCGAACAACCCTTGCCATATCTTCCTTGGAATATAGGTGACGAACTTCGCCAGTGCCATGAGCAGGCGTTGCCCTAACTTGGCGGACACCAGACCAACCAGCTTGGGGTCGGCAACTTCGATACTGGCATTGCGCCGCAAATTCACGATCCTTTTCATTCCGGCGATGGAATGGGCCAAGTCAAGCCCGGCGCCTACAAAAGAGAAAGGCAGCACAGTCGAGTTTTCCACCATCGTGCCGCAATCCACGTGGGCGTGGTGCTCAACCGTGGAGCAGCGGGTAATCACCGCACCAGAAGATATACGGGCCGAAGCACCGATAAAGGCCGGGGCCAGCACCCGCGCTCCCTTTTCGAGGATTGCCCCAGCTTCGATCCATATTCCGGGTCGGACCTCTTTTCCGGTCGGCCGGGTCGCCGTTTGCCTTAGTAGGATGTCGATTGCCAACTGGCGAAGGTCGCGCGGGTCCTGCAAAGGATTGATATAACCACGGTGGGCAAAAGCAGGGCACTCGCTGCGGCATTTCGCCAGTTTGGTACGCAACAGCGAGGCGGCATCGTTACGCCGGGAAGCACTGATGCAGAAGATTTCCAGAGGTCCCGATTGGTGGTAGACCTGGGTAACGCGCGCGCCCTGACTCAGATGAAATTCCACCAGCTCTTCGAAGTTGACTTCAGCGTAGGCCCCCAGCCGAATGAGCACCACAAGTTCGGCGCCGTCCTGGATCATTTCATTGAACTCGTTCTCAGCGGCACGCCAGAACCTCTGCCGGGTTGTGGCCACACATTGCACGCCTTGTGTATTGAGGCACCGAGGTTGCGCTGCAAGCTCCCATTCGACCACAGCCGTAACAGACTGAATGCCGTATTGCCGCAAGCAGTCGGCTATGCGTTGCAGGGCAGACTCTCCGGCGGTTTCCAGCAGCGCCAGCGGAAAAGAAGAAAGCGGCAGGTACTCTTCTGTCGCTCCATCTTCCGAGTTCACGAGAACCAGCCCACGAATGTCCATAGTCTTCACCTGAGACCATCCCAATAGTGCACCCGGAGGCAGAATTTTTTGAAAATCAGCGGAGGGACATTCTGGCCTGGCAAACCAGCCTGAAACTGGCAGATTGGTATGTCACCAAAAACCATGGGACCCTCTGGCTCTAAAATCAGCGCAAGGCAAACTGCCCGCACCCAGCCAGTAAAAACCTTGTATTCGCTCTCTGCTACCCAACGACCGAACAATTTCGGCAGCTTGTAGAAAAGAGCCACCGCCAAACTTGAATAGCAGCAGTGTTGAAATAGATGTGCATTGGCTGCTGAATGTTGTCAGCACCCCACTCTTCCCGGCGTAATTTCTTTGCATCCAGAGTTGCTGGATGGAAATTCGCGCGGTTGTAGTGATTTGACGAGTTGCATTACGATCTTTATGCATGGACGCTCCGAAAGCGATCTATTACTCTCGAATGGATTCCCCTGCAGGTAAGTTGCTGCTTGCGGCGACGGATCAGGGACTGCGTTTTCTGCTCTTTGATAGAGGCCAGCCCCCAAAGAAACAGAGAGATGAGACCTGGATCGAATCACCCGAGAAACTCCGCCCGTATCAGGAGCAAATTCAGTCTTATTTTCGCGGCGAACTGCGTGACTTTACCTGCAAGCTGGACTTGGCGGGAACTGAATTTCAAAAGAAATGCTGGAACGCCTTGTTGCGAATTCCGTACGGCGCTACCTGTTCTTATGCCGAAATTGCCCGGCGCGTAGGCAGTCCTCGGGCTTTTCGGGCCGTAGGACAGGCCAACCACAACAATCCTATCGCCATCATTGTCCCTTGCCACCGGGTCGTTACCTCCGCTGGCACTTTGGGAGGATATGGAGGCGGTTTGGAAGTAAAAGACCTGCTCCTCAAGCTCGAAGGCGCCATCGGGTTTTCACAAAATAAAGGCGGCCATCAACAGCCGCCTTTATTTACGGATTGAAGTTAAGCAGTTACTTCCCTGGAGGTTTCATCCCGGAAGGCGGTTTGCTCGTATCCGGAGGCGGTATCGTGCTGCTGGGTGGATTGGTCATGTTGTCCGATCCGCGGCCGCTTACGGTCAGATGGTCCACTACCTTACGGTTGCCGGCATAAGACTGAGCAATGCGCTTGGCGGTCTGCTTTTCCTTGCTGCTGGCAACTGTTCCGTTAAGCTCAATGGAGTCATCAGAGACCGAGACGTTAACACTGTCGCCGCTCAGCGTAGGCTCCTTCTGCAGAGCAGTCTGAATCTGGATTTGAAGGTCGCCACTGGTCGACGCTTGAGTTGCAGTATTGCCAGACTGCGCGGTCTGGGTTTCGGGCTGCTGGCTAGTAGCGGTAGGCGGCGTTTGCGTCATGCTGCCGCTGCTCTGACGGCTGGGAAAAGCGTCGCCCGGTGTCGTGCCAGGCATCTGTGCCGTTTCAGCTACGCTGCTGGTTGCCTGCGCACTGGCGTTCCCGGCAATGCTTCCGGCAGTGTTTTCCGGCGGTGGAGTGGTGGTGTTCGATCCTGTGCTGCCGCTGCCCACGGTCAGGTGTTCTTTGACTTTGCGGCCACTGGCATACGATTGGGCAATCTTCTTGGCGGTGTGCTTTTCTTTGTCGGATGCCACTGTGCCGGTGAGTTCAACCTCGTTGTCAGTAACAGTCACTGTGATGTTGTCGTTGCTCAGTGTGGGTTCATTTTTGAAGGCATTCTGAATCTGGCTCTGAACGTCGGTGCTGGACGTTGCAGAGGAGGATCCACTCTGTGTTTGGGTCGGGTACTGAGACTGGGTTGATGTCTGGCTATTTGTGCTGGTGCTGCCTGTTTGCGATGTCGCATAGGCGAGCGATAGTGCCAGCACAAAGACCAACAGGTAGAAAGGTTTCCGCATAGCATCTTCTCCTGGGAGGATTGATTGGCGGGCTTCCGCCCGCAGGAACTCGACGAATGGCTACAGATGTGCACCTTGTTCTCCCGCAAGTTATCGACCACCTTGGAGCACTCGCCCTTTGGGGAGCCCATGGACTAATTGGTTAAGATGTAAGGGCTTAGAGCCAGGTTGATACAATCCAGGTGCAGCTCAGCATTCTCCATGGACAGTACGATGCTCAAAGTGGGCATTGTCCTTCTCAGATACGCACCATGAATTTCCTTCTCTGATTCGATATCTGCTCTGATCAGCGGTACACTTTCCTTATGCATAGCCACGCACACTCTCACGGGCACTCCAGCTCAAAAGTGATGCGGTATAGCGTGATCGCCACATTTCTCTATGTGGTAGTTACGGTGGTCGCTGGAATCCGCGCCCACAGTCTGGCTCTGCTTTCCGAAGCCGGCCATAATGTCACCGATCTGCTGGCTTTGTTGCTCTCCTGGGTTGCCATTTATGTTCAAACCCGCCCTCCGAGCGCGACCAAGACTTTTGGCTATCACCGGGCCGGAGTGCTGGCCGCATTTGTCAATGCGCTTACGTTGGTGTTGATTGCCTTCTACATCTTCTACGAAGCGGTTCTTCGGCTCTACGCGCCCGTGGAGGTCCAGCCGAAGCTGATGATTTGGGTGGCTGTAGCCGGCGTGGTCATGAACGGAGTGATCTCCTGGTTTCTCTTCAAGACTGGACGGGATGTCAACCTCCGTAGCGCCTTCATCCATCAGGTTGGAGACACCTTGTCTACGGCGGCAGTGATCGCGGGCGGCTGGGCCATCTTGTGGACTGGGCGGCACTGGATCGACCCTATGCTCTCGATCGGCATCGGGTGCCTGATCCTATGGTCTTCCATGGGGATCATCCGCGAGACCCTCAACATATTACTGGAGGGCGCTCCCAGCGGCGTGTCGGTGGAGAAAATTGTCACTGCGCTTAACACAGTAGAAGGTGTGAATGACGTTCACGATTTGCATGTGTGGAGCATTGGGTCGGAAACCCATGCCCTGTGCTGCCATATTGGGATTGCCGATATTCCGCCCTCCGAGAGCGACATTATCTTACGCAGCGTGAAAGAGCTGCTGGCGGACAAATTTCACATCCACCACACCACGATTCAGTTTGAAAATAGCATCTGCGAAATAGCTCACGGCTGTGTGATGCCGGTCAGCCATCAACACAGCCACCCCCATGAACAAATGTGACACAACCCAAACCTTACCGCGGATTACACGGATACACGCGGATAGCTTGATGTCGCAAGAGTTACAGGAAGTGAGTATGCTGCTGTAGCAGGTGATGTCAAAGCAGCGACAAAACCAGTTCCGGTACTGCTCTGAGGGCCGCTGCCACGGGACAAGAAAGTTGAGAAGTGATTAGTCGAGGTGACAATTCCCGATCACCGGATCTCCCGATCACTCGATCTCCCGATTCCTAGTCTCTGCTTTTCGTAGATCTCGCGGACCGTATCCAGTGTATCGATTTCATCCACCGTCTTATCCGTTCGAATCCTCACAATGCGCGGAAAGCGTAAGGCGAAACCACTGGCGTGGCGGTCGGACTGCATCATGTTGTTGAAGGCCACCTCCAATACGATCTTTGGTTCTACCAGACGCCGGAATCCCCGGTCTTCCACGGTATGCGCCAGAAACCATTGCGTCATCTCGGCGATTTCCGTGTCCGTAAGTCCAGAATAGGCTTTGCCCACATCGAGAAGCTGGTCACCATCGCGAATAGCAAAGGTGTAGTCGCTCAATACCTTGACGCGCTTGCCGTGGCCCCACTCGACTGCGGTGACCACCACATCAAGGGTGGCCAGTTCACGCTTCAGCTTGAGCCAGGATTTGCCTCTGCGTCCAGGCGTGTAGGACGAGCTGATGTTTTTTACCATCAAGCCTTCATTACCACGGTTTCTGGCCGCTTCAAAAATCTCTTCCAGGTGTTCAGGCGAACTGGCAGTGAGCGTCGGGGCCTTGATCACTCGTGGAGGCCCACTTCGGGTCGCGATGGCTGGTTCAAATACCAGCCTGCCTTGTGGGTTCCGGGCCGCAATTTCGCGCTCTACGTTGAAGCTCCCTTCGGGAATGGAATCAAATATCTGATTAAGCAACTTCTTGCGATCTTCCAGCGGTTTCTCAATCATCAGCTCATCCCCGGCATACAGAAGGTCAAAGACGATGTAAGCAACCGGGATTTCCCTTACTAGCTCAGCCGAGACCTTTTTTCGTCCAAGACGCTTTTGCAACGCAGAAAAGGGCAACGCCCGGCCATCTTGAGATTGCCATGCCAGGATCTCGCCATCAAGAATTACCGGTTCAGGAAAAGCCAGCAGTGCCGGCGGAAGTTCAGGGAACGATTCGCTGATCTCATCGAGCGTGCGCGAGAAGATCCGGACCTGCGGATCGTTTCTGCCCCCACAATGCGCCTGGGCACGAATGCCGTCGTATTTATCTTCTACCGCAGCCTGGGTGAAATATTCAAAGGCCTCTGTTGCATTTTCAGCCGGACTGGCCAGCATAAAACCAATCGGATGGAAGAGCCGCATGCGAGCTTCGAGGAGTTTGTGTCCGGCGGCCAGCCGCAGGGTCTCCCCGATGTCCCCCAGCATCATGTTGGCCCGCTGGACCTCTGCCGGTGTTGCATCGAACGCCTTCGCAATAGCTTCTTCCACTAGGCTTTCCCGGAGCCCAATCCTCAGATCTCCGCCGATGATCTTTACAATGTATTTTGCTTCCAGAGGAGTGGCCCGGCGCAATAGCTGCTCAAGGACGGCGAGCTTGTGTGCGGCGCCGGATTTTCTTGTGAGTTCTTCAAAGGCGGCTGCAAGTTCTGCCACGGAGAGAGTACTAGTGGCAGGCGCGATATCAGCCAGCACATCCTGCGCCGCCGAGCCTAAATCTCCATGCCGTCGATATGCGGCCGTCAGCGCAACCTCACCTTTTCCCGAGAGTTCGCCAACTGTGCGCCAGAGCAGGGTGCCCCCAACTTGCAAGGTGCGTTCTTCCCGGGCGGGAAAGGCGCGTCCAGAAAGAAATATAGCTGCCTGGGCCGCCTCCGGTACTGATCGGGAGCGGAAATATTCGGCCACCAGACGCACTTTTTCTGTCTTCTTGGTGGTAGCAGCTACAGCTTCACAGGTGGCCGCTAGAGTCTGCATGGGTAACATATTGGATGCAAAGGCAGTTAGCCGACAATAACATTAGCGGTAACATTCATGCGCCATTCGTACTCAGCTTTTGCTGTCTCTTTGGCGCAAAATAGCATAGAATCTGTTGGGCGGAAGGTTCCCCTGGCTGCCAAAACCTGTGTGACCTCACCAAGGTTGCCGATCATCTAATCTGATAATGAAAAACTTGCGTCAATTATTGCGTCTTTTTATGGCCCAACAGCTTCTTCCTGCTCTGGAAGCCCCCAGAGAAGAGGCCCTTATCGGCGGTCAGGCCGTGCTTGAGGGTGTCATGATGCGTTCCCCCCACGCTTGGGGGATCGCTGTACGGAAGCCCAGCGGTGATATTGCCACCCATTGCGAGACCCTGCAACGGCCCTCAGAAAAACATAAATGGCTGGCTTGGCCATTTGTGCGTGGCCTGGTAACTCTGGGGCAGGCTATGAACCTGGGCTACCGCGCCCTTAAATTTTCCGCCAACGTCGCCTTGAGCGCGATATCCAAAGAAGGCGAAAAAGCCCAGGAAGAAAAGATGGTTGCTTCGGGGCAGGGTTCTCAGCAGAAAGTTGCGCAGCCGGAGAAGAAAGATGAGAAGCCACCGGAGATGAGCGGCTGGCTCATTACCGTAAATATGGTGGTGTCTATTGGGTTCTTCATCTTCATGTACAAGTTTGTTCCCCTGGCAGCGGCCACGCAGTTAAAGAAATCATGGTCGGTGTTGAATAGCAGCAATTTCATGTTCAACCTGGTGGACGGCGCCATCCGCATGGCCCTCTTCCTGCTATTTATCTGGGGCATTTCTTTATGGGCCGATATTCGCCGGGTGTACGAGTATCACGGAGCTGAGCACAAGACGGTCTTTGCCTACGAGGCCAAGAAAAATATCCCTTCCATCGAATTTACTCAGCAATTTTCCACCTATCATCCCCGTTGCGGCACCAGCTTCCTGGTGACGATCATGCTGATCTCCATCTTCATCTACGCGGCCTTCCCGATCACCACCTTCTGGGCGCGCTTTGCCATCCGCGTGGCCTTGCTGCCAGTGATCGCTTCGGTTTCCTATGAGATGATCCGCTTTTCCGCCAAGCATGGCCGGTCATTGTTCGCATTGCTGACCAAGCCCGGTCTGTGGATGCAGCGGATCACGACCAAGCAGCCCTCAGATGATCAGGTTGAGTGCGCCATCAAGGCGCTGGATGAAGCCATGGCCCTGGAAAAAGTCCACGGTGGCGAAATGGTGATTGCCTAGCTGCTCCTTCCGAAAATTTTGCCATAAAAGACGTAGCGTGCTGCGCCTTTGTGGCGACCATGCCCCGGCCTTTATATCCAGTATCGCCGCCCATAGAACTGCGGCTACAATAGAAAAGAGCACCCGATGTTTGAACGCCTGAACCAAATCGAAGCCAAGTATGAAGAGCTGACCAAAGCCCTGGCCTCGCCCGAGGTCATCAACGACTCAGGCAAGTACCAGAAGACCGCCAAGGCCCATAGCGAAGTCGCGGAAATTGTCGAGAAGTATCGAGAATACAAAGACCTTCAGCGCGGCATCGAGGAGAGCAAGGCCATCATCGCCGAAGAGTCTGACGCCGAACTGCGCGAATATGCGCAGGAAGAGCTGACGCGCCTGGAAGAGCGGCTTACCAAAGTTGGAGAAGAGTTAAAGGTCCTGCTGGTGCCGAAGGACCCGAACGACGAGAAGAACGTCGTCCTGGAAATTCGCGCCGGAACAGGAGGAGACGAAGCCACTCTTTTTGCCGCCGAGATGTTTCGCATGTACAACCGCTATGCGGAGACCCAGCATTGGAAGGTCGAGGTACTTTCAACCTCGGAGTCCGGCGTGGGGGGACTGAAGGAAGTCATCGCCATCATTGAAGGACGAGGCGTCTACTCGCGCATGAAATATGAAAGCGGCGTCCATCGGGTGCAGCGCGTGCCGGAAACCGAGCAACAGGGCCGGGTGCATACTTCCGCAGTGACCGTTGCCGTCTTGCCGGAAGCCGAAGACGTCGACATCAAGATTGAAGCTAAAGATCTGCGTATCGACACATTCTGCTCTTCGGGGCCGGGCGGGCAATCCGTCAATACCACTTACTCGGCGGTGCGCATCACTCATCTTCCCACCAATACCGTGGTGAGCTGCCAGGACGAAAAATCGCAGATCAAGAACCGCGAGAAGGGCATGCGCGTTCTGCGGTCACGGCTTTACGAGATGGAGATGGAAAAGCAGCAACAGGCCCTAGCCAAAGAACGTAAAGCCCAGGTGGGCAGCGGCGATCGTAGCGAAAAGATCCGCACGTATAACTTTCCCCAGAACCGCGTTACCGATCATCGCATTGGCTTGACCCTCCACCAGCTTGCCGAGGTCATGGATGGCAAACTCCAGCCCATCATCGACGCTCTTGTTACCCATTATCAGGCGGAAAAACTCAAGCACCAGGCTGAGGTTGTGGCTTAACCTGGCGTGCCGGACTTGACGATAGGATTTGAGTTTCCAAACCCCTATGACTCTCAAACAGGCGGTCGATTCCGCTTACGAATTGTTTTTGAAGAATGATGTTCCGTCGCCTCGCCTGAACGCCGAATTGCTCATGATGTTTGTACTGGGCTGTGACCGCGCCCATTTGTTTGCTCACCCGGAACGACGGCTTACCGGGGAAGAAGATTCACGCTACCAGGAAGTAATTCAGGAGCGGGCCCGAGGCTGTCCCACGCAGTACATCACGGGGCATCAGGAATTTTGGGGACTGGACCTGATTGTCTCTCCAGCCGTGCTTATTCCCCGCCCGGAGACTGAGCATGTCGTTGAAACCGTACTCGAGTTGATGAAGATGTACCGCCTTGGAGGAAGACTTAGAATCATTGATGTCGGCACAGGCTCAGGCTGCATCGCCTTGGCGCTGGCAGGTGAGCTGCCATTCGCAGAGATTCATGCCTGCGATATATCCAAAGATGCTCTAGAAGTGGCCCAGATCAATGCTGCCAGATTCGGGCTGGAGCGACGAATCGAGTTCCGCCACTCCGATCTGCTCTCCGCCTATAGAGGCGAACAGTTCGATTTTGTTGTCTCCAATCCGCCCTACGTAGGCGAATCCGAGGCCGATAAGGTGCAAAAACAAGTCCGCGACTTCGAGCCTCGGACCGCTGTTTTTTGCGGCTGGGAGGGCATGGACATCTACAAACGGCTCATCCCGCAGGCGCATGTGGCTTTGCGTCCAGGCGGGTGGCTGGCTATGGAGATTGGTTTTTCAACTGAAGAAAAGGTCAAAGCCCTGTTTACTGGATGGTCAGAAGTTCAGACCACTGCTGACTTGCAGGGGATTCCCAGGGTGGTGGCGGCAAGAAAAGCTCAAGCTCCGTGAGCACGTCATGCTTTCTAACCCGCGCTTATTGAGGCTGCGATGGTTCCGGCGTGATCTTTACATCAATCGAAAAACGCTTGTAGTTTGAAAATTTTTGCTCGGTTTCTCCGGGAATCGTCGCCCAGAGATATTTGGTTTTATAACGAATCAGGGAGCGCATGAGCAAATAAACTCCGTCCTTGGCTTCCTTCTCCCAGAACAATTCAACGGTGCTTCCCTGCATCATGTGGGCGCCATCGGCCAGGTATTCGGTCCTCATGTGCACGGGCGTCTCGTCTGCTTTGTCAATCCAGAGCTGGATCGAGGTGCGGAGCGCATCTTTTTGCGACTCCGACTTGGGTTTTAGGTCCGAGTGCGGAGTCAGCGTCAACTTTATCAGCGCACGCCCGTCGACAATCTCTTCGCCTCCGCTGCTCGCCAGGAACAGCATCGGCCAGTCGTCATAACCGATGTTGACTCTATATTCGCGATGAAAGAGACTCTGTTTCAGTTCGGCATTCATCCGGCGCCGCTCGGCCACTGTGGCTTGATACTTTTTTTCCTCTTCTTCTGCGGCCTTACCGCTGAGGGGCTTGCCATTTTCCTCTACCTTGCGCTTATAAGGTGTCCTTTCGATGAAAACTGTTTCATACTTGGCTGTTTCATCCACTTTTATCTTGCCCTTCTTGTCGTAGTTGATGTTGTGATAGTTTTCTACAAACGTGTAGTTCTCGCCCTTCAACATGTTGCTCACAAGATTTGCTACTGCCCGCTTCAACAGCTCAGCAGGGTCGGCAGGGCTTTGTGAAGTGGCAAGAGCCGGAAAGAGAGCCAGCAGAAGCGCAAGAAAAAAGTGGTGAAATTTTATCTGCATCCATGAGACTGGGCCAGAAAATGCATTCATGCAGAGGGGCTTATTTAAGATAAGTTCAGGCTGTGGCTGCATTCATTGCTCCTTGGCCTTGCTCCAGCTTGAGTTCGCGCACATAGAGAAAAAGCGGCAGGCCGAGCGAAACCCCCACAGTGAGCACAGCAATCAGCGGCAACCACCGTCCACGCACACCAAGCCGGGAATTTTCAGCGCGGGCAAAAATCAGCAGCACCACACTGGATACCATCACATCCATGGCGAAAAAAGCGCTAATGCGGTTTACGAAGAGTTGTTGAAAAAATAGAGACATGTTCAACCCGTTCTGCGCCACCCAGGGGATGAACTGCCAATACGGCACAACCACGCCGAGAACGCAAAGAACCAGATAAATTGTCTTCAGCTTCATTTCGTGCACCTCCTATGTTTTGCTAAAGGAGCGGCAGGTGGCTTGAGTATACCAATGTGCTTTCTTTAAGATATTGCTGGTTCGAATGTCCTTAGAATATCCATGGAGTATCTAAAAGGCCGGGGGTGTTAACTGGTGGGTAATTTTAAATTTGTAATTTTTAATTTGCATAGCAGCAGGAGCAAGGTCTTCACCGAAAAGACCACGAAAGTTAAAGTCATCGCGGATGACACAAATTGAGCGACATCAAAGCCTAAGTCATTGTACGAAAATTCTTCCAAAGGACCCCGAGAAAATTCACCCCCAAATTCTCTTAGTCCTAGCGACGAAGTTCGCTATGAAGAGATCTTTTGTGAAATGCCTCATTGTGTCATTCTGGAGGACGCATCTCGGGGTTTCCTTCAGGCTCTTCGTCGCGCCCTCACTCCTGCGTCGCTCGGACTTGCTCAGGACGACAGGATGATTTTTGCTTCTGCCATTACTATTTGCTTCTGTCACTACTAATGGGTAACTGAAAATCGCAGTTTACCCAACAAACAAATCGCGAATTTCGAAGGGATATCAAGGGCAAAAGCGCTTGCCTAGTTGGCATTCAGCGCGCCCCGGCACCAGCTACTGTGGCGAGCTTTCCAGCACGCGCACCTTCCACCGGTCTTCGGTGCTGGTCATCACCGCCCAATACTGGATCTGGGTCTGGTCGGAGTGGATTACTGTATCGCCGTCGAGCACTTGGGTTTCTATGGTGGCGATGTCTCGAAGCTGAATCGCTGATCCGTCCTTGGAATAGAAGATGGCCTCCACTTTGTGGCCATGATCAACGAGGCGGGTCTTTACACCAGTGCTTTGCTGATCTTTTACACGATGAGTGAGCCGCTCGAGAGCGAAGCCCACGAAATTCTGGTTCAGAGGCGCAGTGTTGTTATTGGCCAAGGCTGTGTTCATAGCCTGCCATGCAGAGGAGTAGTCGCGAACAATTGCTTTTTGAGTGGTGTCTTCGATTTGGCGCGGGCCAGTGTTGTCAAAATTAATCTGAATGCTGGGCTTGGTGTCCGCCAAGATATGCACAAGAAGCGGCACTGCGCCAGAAATGGCCAGCACCACACCGCAGGACAACACCAGAATGCGCATCAGCTTCATCGTCCGCCTCCTACGTGCAGTTCATTACCCAGGGCGTCGCCTGCCGCCACCGAGATCATTGCATTGTCGGAAGCCGGCAGCTCGGCCCTGGCGATGCCCTTCTTGATACGAGCATCCACGGTGCTTTTGCCTCTCCGATCAGTCTGGATGAAGGTGACAATTGTGCCGTCAGGAACGGCATTACCGGTGCAGTCCCGTACGGGGTCGGTTTCCACAATGATTCTGTCCTGAGTATGCTGCGCCAGGTGTATACGTAGATTGCATGGTTGCGAAGCCACTTGCTGAACCACGCGTCGAACGGAGGTGGTTCCGACCGAAGCCACAAACTGCGCGGCGCCTTCCCGGGGCGCAGAAGAGGTCTCGATCCACGCCACTCCATTGCGGCTGGTTACAGTACGTGAAATCCCTATGCCATTGACTGAGAGGCTGAAGTTGATGGGCGTTGGTTGAAGGACCCAGTTATTGAATTTGTCGAAGACAAAGACAGTGCCGCTGATCGCATCCCGCTGATTGACCGGCACGCGCGAAGGTCTTGCCAGAAAGCTCAGATTCTCCGGCTGAGCGGGTTTTACCCAGAACACCTTCGACTGAGGACTGCCTCCTGAGCGCACAATCGCAATCCAGCGGCCGGCGGTGCGTAGTTCTTCGCCTTTAATCTGGACGTCATTCCCCAGCTTCACATTCCTCTTAATTACCTGGCCAGGACCAACTAGATAAAAAACAGCGTCGCCTTCGCCGCTGACGGCAATCGAGACCGGTTGCCCGGCGATGGCGTTTTCCGGCACGTGCAGCTCAGCGGCGCGTGCGCTATCGGGGACGAGCCAGCAGGCGACCGCGATCAAGACAATCAACATCGGCTTGCGCATGGGTTACTCCTGCCGGTTCCTGCTGTATTGGTTCACAGTTACACGATAGCTGTGAACGTTGGCAGCCAGATCGTCCCGCAGGTCCACCGCGAAGGGCTCCGGCGTTTGGGGGAGAAGAGCACGGTCCACATATCCATCCGATACCCAGATCACATGTCCTGAGTTATCCAGAAATGTGGCCAGCACATGAGGAATGTTTACCACCTGGCCACTTTCGTTCAGCAGTTCACCTTTGAGCACCGTCCGTCCCTTGGCATCTTTCTCGATGCGCTGGTGAAGCACGCCGATGACTGGATCGGCAGAAGCCGGAACCAGCATGTGGTCGGGCTTCATGCGAACGCTCTTAACGTCTGCCAGCTTCATGGCTGGAAAATCGATGCGATAAGGAGAAACCTCTTTCGGCAACAGGACGTGAGAGACTTTGTCGAAGCTGCTCTCTTCCGCCAGGTCTTGGCCGTCCTTGCCCACCAGAGTGGCTCCTACAGAGACGAACGCAGGAACAGTATCCTCGTTCTCTACCTCACCCATAATGATGACGCCACCATCCCGTTCCACAGCATTCATATTGATGATGCGCACGTTGGGATCTTGCACATTTTGCGCGCCCCAATCATCGCCGGGGCCACGCCAGACAATGTCCCAGCGTAGATAGTTGACGGGGATCACCTGCGGCGGCACGCTGGCCTCCTTGGACACAGGCCAGTCAATTTTCCAGGCCCGGTCCGCCTTGGCCACCTTTACATCGCGGGTGTCATAGAAGGCCCCTACAGCCGTGGAATATTTCAGCTCAGTACGGACCAGGGCGTCATTGTCCGACTCATGCAGGACTCGGGTTTCCACTCCTTCAAGCTGCGAATAGCTGCGCAAGCTGCCGTTGCGTCCCTCAAGATCGCGCTGGAAGTTCTGCAAATCCACATTGCTGGCCGGATCGATGTAAGAGTAAGCGCCCGGCCAGTTATGGGCCTTCACGTTTGCGAACATGGAGTGCACCGCGCCATCGGGAGTAGATGCCAGAGCGGTTGAACTCTGGTGCATTGTGCCCGCGGCCACCAGCGCAATAGTCAGGATTGCAAACAGGATTGGCAAAATGCGATTCATTACCGGGCCTCCCTCAGAACAGGTTCTGTTTCGTCGATTGCCGGGAATTCAAGGGTTCGGCTTCTGCGCCTGCGGTCTGAGAGCATCAACACCAGAAGCACTGCAAGAACGCTGCTGCCGATGGGCAGCGTGCCCCAAAGCACTCCTTCAAGCGCGGTGGGCCGGGTCCCATATTGGGTTTCATGAGCGGGCAATATGCCCTCTTTTGCCCACAGGCTTATACTCCCGCGGTCATAGACCTCTTCCTTGCGCCAGCCGGCAAAAGCCAGGAGTGGCTCATAGTAGGGATCGTGGACAAAGATGTATTTCAATCCATACTGGTCGGCATGTTTCAGAACTGCACGCAGTGCCTCCATGCCATTCGTGCCGTAATATTTGGAATTGGTAAGCTGCGCCGAGCCGTACCTGGTCAGCTCCGGCAGCAAGCGGGCGGAGTTGTATTCCCCGTCGACGCTGCTGGCATTGGCATAAGTGCCTACCTCAGAAAGCTGAGCGCCAAAGCCCAAGGTCAGGTATCGAAATTTGTCATGACCATCGCGATTCAGAAATGAGATGACCTCGCTAACACCAAACGGTGCCTCGTGTATCTGGTGATAGACCGGCCACGCGACGGCCACCGCCATGGTGAGCCCGGCCAAAGTAGCGAGGGAAACACTGGCTACCCTGCCATACTTCTCAATCAGAACCAAAGCAAGCAGGCCGACCAGGGGTAGGGCCATCAGACTGCCCCAGAAAGTAAACCGCTCGAACGTTAGCACATCATAAAAGCGTCCCAGTAGCCACTTGGGAAGGGGAGTAGTGCCGCCCAGGCCAAGTATCAAGGTCAGCCAGAATCCATAGAAGAGAGGGCGCAATCTTTTTTCACTCAGTCCGCGCACAAAGATGAATGGCAGAGCCAGCATCATGGCGCCCCAGGGAATGACCCAATAGTTGAGTCCAAACTCAACGTCGGTCAGGTAGTTGGAACGGCTGGCGTGCGGAATCGGCATCTGCTTGATGGGGTTGTGATACAGAGCAAGCCAGAAGGGGAAGAGCACAACCCCCAGCCCAGCGATCATCAACACCGCAAAAATTGCAGAGCGTGAAATCACCCCAGCCACACTGGAGTTCGCATTGTCTCTCTTGCGGTCGATTATCGCTGTGAACAACACCGGAAGGGCAAACAGCACACTGCCAAAGATAAGAGTTACGTGGTGGGATGCTGCCGAGGCGAGGACCAAGGCCAGCCCTTTGAGCAGCGACCGCCAATTGGCTTCTCGCGCCCATTCGTAGAAATACGGCAGGCCATTCAGCAGCAGCGCTGCCGCCAATGTGTTAGGGAGTTGGCCTGCCTGATAAACCAGGAATGAGAGCGACCCCATAAAAATGCTGCCTACGGCCGCATAACTGGCAGCACGTTCACTTACCCAGATTCGCGCATAACGGTACACGCCAACCGGCAACAGGAGAATGGCAATGAACTGCACCAGCATGTACGCGAGATTCAACCCCAGCAGGTGCGAAAACAGGGCCATCCATTGGTGTACCAGAGGTGGATATGTAGTTTGGGAAAAGCCGGTAAACCACTTCGGATTCCAAGGGTCAAGCCAGTGCTGCGCATAATGAGCTGCAAAGAATTTGTGAAGATTGGCGTCGTAGGAATCATTGGGCAACTGCATCAGCAGCAACGAACCGTGGACGGCCAACGCCAGCAGAAGGATCCAGGTCAGGGGAATGGCCCGGCCCAATACAGGAACATTTCTGCCCGTGACGATGGATGGGGAACTCATGAAAAACCTCCGCTCCAGGAGTGCTTCATAAAGAGGGAATGCTTAATCCAGCAGCAGTTTTCCTTCAGCAGCTTTCGATTCCAAAAATGCCTGCAAGGTTTTCCTTGTGGTATCCGGATGCCAACAGGGTATGTAGATTTGTCCAGGACTTGCCTGGGTAGGAATCCTCTCAGCCAAAAATGGCATCTCGATTCAACATGAGAACAGAGTTGCTGCCGATTTCCGGGTAGCAGCCTTCTTTTAAGGCAATCCCAACTCGCAGACTGGAATTCGTGTTCCTGCTGCACATATTTGTGAAAACGGTGGTTCCGTGAAGAAAATCTATTTGGGCATGGCTCTCTTCTGTTCCTTGTTCCTCGTCAGCTCTGCCTGGGCACAAACCTTTGAGATTAACGGCCAGTCCTCTGACCAACCGAAGCAGAAGACGAAGGGCAAGAAGAGCTCCTCGTCCGGTAATTCTGCGGTGCAATCCAGTGGACAGAGCTCCGACAGGCCGGGTTTTGGAACCAGCATTGAATCCCGCCGATATGCACGGGCTGCTGAAGATTCACTTAAGAGGGGCAACTATGCTGGAGCCATGAATTATGCCCAGCGTTTGACTCAGGCAGCTCCCAACGATGCCAACAACTGGTTCCTATTGGGATATAGCGCGCGGCTGGCTGGTAAGTACCAAATCTCACTCGACGCCTACAAGCACGGGCTGCAACTGAACTCCCGCTCTGTCGAAGGTCTCTCCGGCATGGCTCAAACTTACATGCGCATGGGCAAGGGAGATGAGGCCAAGCGCCTTTTGCTGGAAGTGATTGCCGCAAACCCTAAACGGGCCAACGATCTTGCCATGGCCGGAGAACTCTTTATCCAGTCCGGCGACCTGACCCAGGGCACGGACCTGCTGGAGCGCTCCGAGGCAGTGCAGCCCTCCTCGCATGCCGAGCTGTTGCTGGCTATTGCTTATATGAAGCAGCAACAGCCCGACAAAGCCAAACAACTTCTGGACAAGGCCAAGGCGCGCAACCCCAAGAGCACCGATATTTTCCGTGCTGTAGCTCAGTTCTATCGGGAGACCCACGACTATAAATCCGCCATTGAAACCCTGAAGCAGGCCCCTCGGAAAGACGCCGACCTTCTGGCGGAGCTTGGTTATACCTATGAGCTGGCTGGGATGAAGAAAGAAGCAGCCGACACTTATGAGAAAGCTGCGGCACTGGCTCCTAAGGCGGTCAACATTCAGCTCGCCGCAGCACAGGCCGAGATGCGCGCTGGTAATCTGGACAAGACGCGCACTTTCCTGGCCCGAGGCGAGCAGCTTGACCCGAATTACTACCGTCTGCACGCCATTCGCGGCGATCTGGCCATGCTCGAACGTCGTGACAACGATGCTATCCGAGAATATCTGGCCGCGCTGGGAACCATGCCGGAAGGCCCAGCCGAGGGAATACTCTATCCTACTCAGCTTCGACTCAATCTGATTGAGGCTTACAAGAACACCGGCGATGATGCCGCCATCCACCAGCAACTGCAAATTGCGCAACAAGAACTGGCCAAACTTCAGGTAGAAGGCCCGCAGAGGGTTGAGTATCTGCGGTTGCGCGCCTCCATAAAGGGTTTGGGAGAAGACTTCAGCGGCGCCGAGGCTGATCTTAAAGAGGCGCTCCGCATTGATCCCATCAACGACAATGCGACCCTCCAATACGGAAGCCTGCTATGGAAGATCGGCCGCAAGGCTGAAGCCCGGCAGATGTATGCCAGCCTGTTGCAGCGTGATGAGAAAAACCGTTATGCACTGGAGGCCCTGGGATACCTCTCCCGCGATGAAGGCAACAACCAGGCTGCGGAGCTGTATTTCAACCGGATGGCTGCGGCCTACCCGGCAGACTATGTACCCTATCTCGCTTTAGGCGATCTTTACACCTCGGCCCGGGATTTTGCCAAAGCCGACGCCAGCTACCAGAAAGCTTACAAACTCGCGCCCACCAATTCACTGGTCATTGCCGGAGGCGCGAACGCCGCCATTGAGGCCCACAAGATTCCTTTGGCTGGGGAGTGGCTGGCGCGCGCTACAGGAACGATGAAAGACGATCCGCGCGTGATGCGTGAAACAGAACGCTACCTGTTCCATAAAGGAAACTATGCTGAATCAGCCCGCCTGGGCCAGCAGGTGATTCAAAAGCTGCCTAAGGACCGCGAGGCCTCAGTTTACCTTGCGTACGATCTGTACAATCTAGGCCGGTACGACGATGTTCTGGCCCTGGTCAGCCGCTATGAGCCTGTTCTTCCCAAAGAACCGAACTTCCCGCTGCTTGCCGGCCATGTCCACAAACAAAGCCAGCTCTTGCAGCAGGCCATCGACGACTATTCCCGCACCCTGGAAAAAGACCCCAAGATGGTCGAGGCCTACGTAAACCGTGGATACGTGCGCAATGACATGCAGGACGCGCAGGCCGCTATTAGAGATTTCGAACCGGCGCTGAAGCTCAATCCTGACAATGGCGTCGCTCATCTCGGCCTGGCATTTTCCTACTTGCAGCTTCATCGTTCGCGAGAGGCTCTGGCAGAGACCGCCAAGGCTGAAAAATTGTTAGGTGAGTCGGGGGCCACGCATCTTTCCTATGCAACCGCTTACCGGCAGATGCGAAATTTCACTAAAGCGGAACAGGAATATCGCCTGGCGCTGAAGTATGCCCCGGACGATCTAAAACTACACATGGCCCTGGCGGACACGCTTTACCATGCGCGGCACTATGTCCAATCGATTGCCGAACTGGAGACCGCTTTGAGTCTCTCGCCGGATGATCCTCTGATCTACGCGAACTTGGCGTCGGCACATGCGCAGATGCATCACCGCGACGAGACCTATCGCTATATTCATGCAGCGGAGCGCACGGCAACCGATCAATCGGCCATCTACATCGCCACCGGCGATGCCCTTATGACACTGGGCGAACGCCACGCAGCCATGGACCGCTTTGCCCGCGCCTTGGAAGCGCCCGACGCCAACCGCGTGGATGTGCGGCTGGAGTTTGCCAAGCTGTTCGTGCGTGAAGGCAAGTTTGAAGATGCCAAGCAACAGGTTGCACTGGCCTTCGCCGAGTCGAGAATTGGCGAGGCCTCCCCGATAACCACGGACAATCTGGTGGAAGCGGCCAATATCTTTTTAAACACGCATGAGTTTGATATGGCCTCCCGTTACTTTGCGAAGGCCAAAGATATGGGAGCGCCCGATGACGCAGTGGCGATCGGCCTGGCCGATACTTACCTGGCCCAGAATGATGACCGGCACGCCGAGCAAGAGCTGGCTGCTCTCGGACATTCCGATGAGTACCAGCAAAACTACGATTACCAGCTTGCCTGGGCCAATCTCTATCATCAGCGGCATGACACCTTACATGCCATTTCAGCCTTCGCTCACGCCAATCAGTTGGCTGCCGATGACCACGACATTGCCGAACGGGGCCTGATGCAGGTGACAGGAGAGGAAGGCGCTACGGTCGAGCCGAGGCTAGGTCTGCGCAGCGATTTCGCCACTGAAGCGGTCTTCGAAGATGCGACCATTTACCAGATGGATAAGGCTTTGTTCGGAGCCACCGTGCCGCCGCGCTCATCGCAGCAGATCCAGGCCGGCGCCACCTTCCGGTATCATCCTGGTAATTTTCTGCCGATCAGCGGTTATCTGGGAGAGCGCAACATTCGCGGAACAACGTCGATCCCCAGCCAGTCGTTGATCTTGAAGCACAACACCTACGACACTATTTTCAACGTAGGAGTCGAGCCGGTCCTGCGGTTGGGGAACGCCCGCTTTATCCTCAACCCCGGCATCGAATTCACCATCCGGCGTGACACCGAGTCGCCGGTAAATTTTAACCAGCAGCTCTTCCGGCAATTCCTGTATATGAGCAGCTCTCCTCTGTTCAACTGGCTGACAGTGCGGGGGAGCGTTGTCCACGAGGCAGGCCCATTTTCCAGCCAGAATTTACATTCACGCGATCTGGGCTCGAGCATCGAGTTTGAAGTCGGCCGGCCGTGGGGCCACACCGCCCTGATCACCGGATATTCGGCGCGCGACCTGCTCTTCCGTCCGCTGATACGCGAGTACTTTAGCACCGCCACTTGGGCGGGCCTGGAGCACAAGTTCGGCGAGCGATTTACGCTGACTGGATTGGGCAGGTTTGTCCGCTCCTGGCGTGTACAAGACCTGAGTTTCACCACCGCGCAGATTATGGTCCCCGGAGCGCGGTTTGAGTTCAGGCCCAATGACCGATGGGTAGTCGATGGAGCCTTTGATTTCAGCCGGGGACAAGGTTTCCATTTATACGACAACTTTCAGAGCGGATTCCTCATCTCGTACATGAAGCCCATTCGTCGCAGCTTTGATGATGGTACCGGCGGAGTGATGGCAGATTATCCGCTACGAATCTCGTTCGGCATACAACAGCAATCGTTCTTTAGCTTTACCGGATCGGGAAGCACTTCGTCGTATCGTCCAGTAATCAAGGTTTCGCTGTTTTGAAGGTAGTTTCTAGCATTTTGAAGCTGTATCGCCAATCGGGTAATCCACGGCAGTCGTAGTATGGTTCATTTAATTTGGAAGGACATCTGTAAGGAATTGGGAGGATATCCGAGAACTCAAATGATCCAACCCCCGAAGGGTGAAATAGTTGTAACCCAGTGCGGGGAAGTGCTGGGACACGCTGAAGATAGGCAAGCAGAGCCCCGGAGGGGCGACACAGATTTTTCTCTGAATCGTACTAAGACTAAAGGCTAAGAACTAGAAGCTAGTAGCCAGAAGCTAACAGCTAACCAATGAAGATCTGTTTTGTTACCGCTTTTCCGCCCAGCCACATGGCGCTGAACGAGTATGGATACCACGTAGCGCGCGAGCTACAGTTAGATCCACTGATCAGCCTGACCATTCTGGGCGATGAGATGGACCAGGCGCCGCCCGAGCTTCTGGAATTCAATGTGCAGCGGTGCTGGAAGGTCAACCGCCTCAGCAACCACTGGAAGCTCCTGAGGGTCTTGCGAGAAATCCGTCCGAACGTGGTGTGGTTCAACCTGATCTTTTCGAGCTTTGGCAACAAAGACAACTCGCTGGCGGCCTTCTCCGGGCTCACGCTCCCTGCCGTGACTCGCATGGCTGGGTATTACACCCACGTGACTCTGCATCATCTGATTGACTATATCGACCTGAGCGATGCCGGGGTGCGCAACAAGCTTCTCTTCAAAATGGCCGGCCACGCGGCTACCCGGATGATCCTGATGGCCAATTCAGTCTCTGTGCTGCTGCCCGCCTATCGCCGCACCCTGATTGACAAATACCGGGGAGCAAATATTCATTTTCGCTCCCATGGAATTCTTTCAGCGCGGCCTGAATTTCCCGATTTCTCCCGGCGCGGCCATCCTGAGCACCGCATTCTGGCCTTCGGCAAATGGGGCACCTACAAGCGCTGCGAAATGCTGATTGAAGCATTCGAGGAGCTTATTGCTCCTCAGCTCCCCAATGCGAAACTGGTGATCGCCGGTTCTAACAACGCCAATGCGTCCGGCTACATCGAGTCCCTGGAAAAACATTACAACCACAATCCCCGGATTGAGTTCATGGGATACGTGCCGGAAGAGCAGATTCCCGAACTGTTCAACTCGTCTTCGGTCCTGGTGCTTCCTTATACGTCTGCGACGGGCGCGAGCGGCGTAGCCCATCTTGCCGCGCAACATGGCGTCCCAATCGTTTCGTCCGATATTCCTGACTTCCGCGAGATGTGCGAGAACGAGGGGCTGGCCATCAAGTTCTTTCCCATCGGAAACAAAACAGCGCTGGCCCAGCAGGTGATCGAGTTATTGGATTCGACCGAAGAGCAGCATGAGATGGCGGATCAGAACTTCTCCGCCGCCCTGCGCATGACCATGCCCCAGATCATCCGCCAGTATGTCCGCTCGTTCGACAGACACCAGCGCGCTCGCGCCCTGGAGGCCGTCTCCCGCTTCCGCAGGATTCCTTCGTGGATCCCGTCACGTTCGGCGATCTTCCGCGCTTCGTCGCCGAGGTGGGGAGCTTTCTAGCGAAAGACAATCCCGAGCGAAATCGGGAAAGAGAACCCTATAACCGCCAAGAACGCCGAGCGTAGCGCAGCCGAGTAGCAACCAGAAGAAAAACCAACGTGTACCGCGGAGGCGCGAAGGCGCGGAGAAGACAAAACTAACTTCTTACCGCTGATGACGCTGATCAACTGATTCACACTGATAAACCAAAAACCTTTGAAACAATTTTGGCTGAGGCCAAGGAATAGTCATGCCTTACCAGCAAGAACTGCACCACAGCCGGGGGCGGTTGTGCTCCCACTTTCAGACCGGCGCATCTGGCGCCGGTAGTTGATCAGTGAAAATCTCCTGATTCTTCCTAACCGCTACTCTTAAATCCGGTCTAAGTTATACGAATGGAAGTTACCGATGCAGCCGTTGTGGCGCAGGTATTGGCTGGCGACCGGGATGCTTTTCGCATCCTGGTGGAGCGCCACAGCCGCGGCATCTACAGCGTGATTTATCGCATGACCGGCAACCCCGAGGACACTGAGGAAATTCTTCAGGAAACATTTTTGCGCGCCTACCAGAGCCTGCAAAGGTTCGAGCTGCGCTCCAGCTTCCTGACCTGGCTTTACCGGATCGCGGTGAACCGTACACTCGACTTTCTGAATGCAAAGAAAATGACTGACACATCTCCAATCGTAGAAAATCCCGGGCCTGAAGAACACCAGCAAGAGGTCCAGCTACGATCTGGCAATCCCGGCCCGGACCGTCTTCTGCTCAGCACTGAAATTCAAACCCGAATTGTTACTGCAATGAAAAAGTTGACCCCGGTGGAACGCCTGGCATTCACATTGCGCCATCTGGAAGGCAAATCGATTGACGAGATTGGCCATGCGCTGAACTTAAAAGCGGATGCGGCCAAGAACAGCATTTATCGCGCCGTGCAGAAATTGCGGCAGCAACTTGCGCCATTTGTAGGTGCGGCAAAATGAAACACCTGACGGAAGAACAGATCATACTGCACTGTTTTGGCGATGCCGAAAACAGCGATGCGATCAACGGCCACCTGAAGGAGTGCGGCGCATGTCGCGCGACATTTGATCAGGTAAAGGCGGTCCTAGCGTCCATCGAACCCACGCCCGTCCCTGAACCGCATGAGAGCTTGGAACAGAAGTTGTGGCTCAAGCTGCGGGACCGTTTGCCTGAAAGAAGGTCCTCAATTCTGCAACGACTCTTTTCCCCGCCCAAATGGGCTGTGGCAGCAGCCGTGGCAGTGCTGGTCTTGACCGCTTTCGTTGCCGGCCGTTTCTGGCCCCGCGATTCACAAAGACCCGACCAAGTCCAGTCGGCGCAGGTCGATCCGCAACGGGTGGTGCTGGTGGCTGTGGGCGAGCACCTGGAGCGTTCGCAAATGCTGTTGATTGAGATCATGCATACCGATGCCAGGAGCAGTCTCGATCTTTCTCATGAGCAGGCGCGCGCCCGTGATCTTTTGGATACCAATCGTCTCTACCGGCTGAGCGCGCAAAAGACAGGCGATCGGAGCGTTGAGGGGATGCTTGACCAGCTCGAGCGTGTGCTGGCGGAAATCGCTAATGCTCCTTCCACTCTCACCGAGAAAGACTTGCAGGAGATCCAGAACCAGGTCCAGTCCCAGGGACTGTTGTTCAAGATTCGTGTGATTGGGTCCAAGGTACGTCAGGAGGAGACACCCTCCCACCAATATTCCGCAAACCAGAGGCTATAGAAACATGAAACATAAACTTATATTGATCCTCGCATTTGCAACTTCCATTTTGCCGTCTTTGTCATGGACGGCTGTTGCTTCTCTTCAAGCACAGCCAGGGATTCCGGCTTCGGGATTTGTTGATCCGCAAGCCGCGAATTCCAAGGAAGAGCAGCTTTATGCTTCGGCGACCGATGCCGTTAATAACGGCAAATATGATGAGGCGAGCAAGACATTCGGAGAGGTCGCCAAGATGCGCGGCCGCCGGGCCGATGGCGCTCTTTATTGGAAAGCCTACGCTCTGAATAAGGCCGAACAAAAGACAGAGGCACTCACTACCATTGCCGAGTTGCGTAAGGGGTATCCACAGAGCCGCTGGCTGCATGATGCCGGCGCCCTGGAAATCGAGATCCGAGGCCCGGGCAACCAGGCAAACCTCGAAGGCGGATCCGACGAAGAGCTGAAATTGCTCGCGTTAAGCGGGCTGATGCATTCAGATCCCGACAAGGCCCTGCCATTGCTGGAAAAAGTCCTTCAGGGAAATTCGTCTTTCAAGCTGAAAGACAAGGCGCTGTTTGTCCTTTCGCAAAGTGGTTCGGAGAAGGCCCAGCAGATCCTGCTCTCCATCGCGAAAGGAAACAATCAACCTGAATTGCAGAGACACGCTGTACGCTGGCTGGGGATCAATGGCGCCAAGCGGAATGGCGAGGTCTTGCAAGAGATCTATTCTTCTTCTTCCAGTCCGGAGGTGAAGAAGTCGGTGCTCTCGGCCTTCATGATGAGTGGAGACAAAGAGCGCGTGCTCAACATTGCCAAGCAGGAAACTTCGCCCGAACTCAAGAAGGATGCCATCCGCCACCTTGGAATGATGGGAGCGAAGTCTGAGATCCAACAGCTTTACAAAACAACTACCGATCCCGGAGTGAAAGAAACCCTGCTGCAATCCATGGGGATGTTGGGAGATGCGCAGACCCTCTCCGAAGTGGCAAAAACCGAGACTGATCCGAAGATTCGCGCGCACGCGATACGTGCCCTGGGAATGACGGGAAGCAACGACTCCAAGGCCACCTTGCTGTCTATTTATGGCTCACAGGCGGACCTCGAAACCAAAAAAGAAATCATTCGTGCACTCTCGTTCACGCATGGTTCCGCCAAGGAGCTGATTGACATTGCCCGCAAGGAAACAAATCCAGAGTTGAAGAAAGAGCTGGTACGCATGATTTCGTTCATGCACTCGCCTGAAGCTACTGAATTCATGATGGAAATCCTGAACAAATAAGGAGGACCGATGACGAAATCAATCATCTTCGTACTGTTAGGTATCTCATTTACTCCTTTTTGCGGAGCACAAAAACCAAAGACGACTAACGCACAAGTCCAGGAACTTTCCGCGGCGGGCGGCTTGCAATCCGCCATCAACTCCATCGTGCAGAAACAAGAGACACCTGCCTGGATTGGATACCGGATCCCAACCCTGACCAAAGAACGGACCATGTGCTGCTTCGATTCCACGAACCAGCTTGGGAATAACGGCAGCAAATGCTGTATGGGCTGCAAGCTGGAGTCAAACGGAGGTGGATCGTTTGAGGGAAGTGTCTCTGATTGCGCGCCTCCTGAGCCTCTGCGCTATGCATTCCTCTTCCTCCGGGTAGAGGGAAAGCAAGTCCAAAAGTTCCGCACTTACAGCGCAGACTGCGCCCTCGACTTTGCAAATCTGCCTTTGTATTGGCTGGAAAATGTAAGCCCGTCACAAAGTGTGGCCCTGCTGACGAATTTTGCACTGACCGCAAACCACGAGGGGATGGAGTACAAAAAAGGACTGCCTGATCACGCGGTCAGGGCGATCGCGTTGCATGACGATCCCTCCGCTGACCAGGCACTGGAGAAGCTGATTCAGCCGGGGCAGCCTGAAGCAACCCGCGAACACGTGGCTTTTTGGCTGGGAGTCGAGCGCGGGAAGAAGGGAGTTGAAATCCTGCGTAAATATGTAAAAGATGATCCGAATGACCACTTCCGCGAGAAGGCGATTTTTGGTTTCTCTCAAAGCAAAGAGCCGGAAGCCCTTCAAGAGTTGATCTCCATTGCACGCAATGATCCTGCTGCCCATGTGCGCGGGCGAGCCATTTTCTGGCTGGGACAGATCGGAGGCCGCAAAGAGGCTGAACAGATCACCGCGTCCATCGAAAATGATCCAGAGACGGAGGTCAAGAAACGCGCAGTGTTTGCCTTGGCGCAAATGCACAATGGAGAGGGTGTCCCGTTATTGATCGAAGTCGCGAAAACCAACAAGAATCCTGTAGTGCGTAAAGAAGCCATTCGCTGGCTGGGAATGACCAACGATCCTCGGGCACTGGATTACCTGGAGCAGATACTGACAAAATAAGAAACGCTGCTCATTTCAGAGCTTGCCCTGTCGCTTCGCTACATTGGTGTTGCTGAATAATTCATTTTTAGCAAAGTGTCTCAAGATTGTCCGCCGGGAGTCCTTCGACCAACATCACCTGCATGAACGAGAGCGTGAAGGTGATAGACGCCATCGAAGCCGGGGACAACCTCTCCGTCATACAACAGATCAAAATTGGGGCGGGAGCCGGAAGGACCAGCATCATTCTGGCAAATTCATGCGGCGCAGAAGATCGTGATAGCGCGGGTCGGTTCGTACGCCGTCGAGTAGCGGATCCACCTTCAGCCAAATAATGAAGATGCACCGCTCCTCCGCCGCCCGATTGAGCCAAGAAAATGCCAGATCTCGGTTTCCCAGCCGGAGGTAGATCACGCCCAAGTCATATAAGGCACATGATGGTTTGTCAGAGTGGGTGGAGAGCCCCTCAATGCGCGCCTGCCAGTATTCCTTCCATCCGCCACGTTGATACGTATGCTGGTAGTAATTCAGAGTTGCCCTCGTTTCACCGCCGCCTTCGCGCGCCATCAGATCATAGTGGACAGCCTCGTCCTGCATGCCTTTTATCCCGTAGATCCAGCTGGCCCAGTTCTCAACCACGTCGGCACTGCCCGGTAGCATCTCGCCTGTGCGCCGAAACTGCGTCAGCGCCTCGTCATAGTGGCGTCCAAAATATAGAGCTGATCCGAGATGACGGTTCATGAGAAACGAGAGCGGGTCCAACTCCACGGCGCGCCGCATGTGCGCTATCGCTTCTTCGGGGCGGTTGGCGGCGTCGAGATAAACCGCATAAAAATGTTCGGCAAGGGAATCGCTTGGGCTGAGCTCGATGCCGAGCCGCAGCTCCCGCTCGGCTGCTGCCCAGTCCCAGATATAGATGGCGTCTATGAAGCCCAGCGCCGTATGGGCTTCGCCACAGTTTGGATCTAGCTCAAGCGCATGCTTGGTGGCGGCAAGAGCCTGCGGCATGATTTTGGCAGGACGCTCGTTTCCCAGATGACTCTCGGAGGCCAGCGCATAGGCCAGACCCGCGTAGGCGGGCGCATAACTCGGGTCAATGGAAATTGCCTGCTGGAAATATTCAGCGCTGCGGCGTGCTGCTTCAGGCTTGCGCTTGTCAAAAAAATAGCGCCCCCACAGATAGGCGTCATACGCGGCCGGTTGTACGGGCCTGGCTTGGGTGATCTTACCCAGCTTGACGTTCACCTTGCGCGTAATGTCGCTGGCCACCCGGTTCTGTAGCAGCAAGATGTCTCCCAGGTCACCTTCATAACTCTCGGCCCACAAGTACCGGCCATCCATCGCCTGGATCAACTGCGCCGTGATGCGCACACGGCTTCCCGATCTCACGATGGTCCCTTCGACGATCGCGTCAACATTCAGTTCCTCGGCAATTTGAGGGGGCGGTTTCTGCGGATTCTCGTAAATGATCACCCGCAGATCGCTGGCGCGAGCAAGGTAAGTGACCAGCACATCAGTCATCCCCTTGCTGAAATACTCCTGTTCAGGATCGAGGGAGAGATTTTTAAGCGGGAGCACCGCAAGGGAACGAATCAGCGGCGCCGTCACCGGTTGTTGTCTTTGGCTCAGCTTGGCGGCTACACCAAGGACCAGAAGTACGGTCATCGCGCTCGCCAGCAAAGACACACGCTTGCGCCATTTCGGCGGCTCGATCTCCGCGGGTGCGCTGCCTCTGGCAGCAACTGGCCTTTCTTCAACTTCCGTCACCGGAACAGCGGTCACCGGTTCGACTTCGGTCAAAAACCGGTAGCCGCGCCTCGGCAGCGTTTCGATGAAACGCGGAGCCTCGGCTGAATCGCACAGGCAATCCCGCAGCCTGTTGATAGCCGCGTTCAGACCGTGCTCAAAGTCTACAAAGGTATCGTTCCCCCATAGCTTCTCCCGAATCTCTTCCCGGGTCACCAGCGCGCCAGGGCGCTCTAACAAACAACACAGGACTTGAAACGGTTGCTCCTGAAGCCGGATCTTGGTTCCACCTTTGCGCAACTCACCCGTACCAAGATTGACTTCGAAGGCGCCGAACCGAAGGCGGCGAGGAACCGTGGACAATGTCATGGTGAGGCGATATTCCTTGACAGGCAATGTTACCTCTGGCGGCCTCCTTGTCAACAGGGAATGCAGCACGCCTTTAAACAAGTCGCCCGGAATCTATGTCTTAGCTCGTGACCTCACCATGCCATCCTCGTGACTCGCTCGGGATTGCCCTTCGGACCCACTCACCCGATACTGGCCGCGTAGTTCAGGAATTCTCAAAGTATGCCGCGTTTCTTCAACTGAGAGAAAGCGAAAGAAGAAGACAAACTGCAGTTGTTGTTCGCGCTGCGTGTCCACTCGGGGAACTTTATGCGTTAACCGATCTTCCGTGTGCGCCACGAAGACTTGGCTATGAAGAAATCACGACTTCACACGCTGTTTTTAGGATCTTAAGGAGGTCCAGATGTTTTCCATGAGAAATGAAGGTGTTATGACCTTCTGCAGAACTTCTGTTGTCATCGCTTTTCTTTTCGGGCTTACCTCTGGCTTTGCTCAGGCGGAAGGCCAGGTTGTCCAGTACTCCGCTAAGTTTCTGTGCGGAGTTCCTCTTCCGCCAGATCATCAAGTGAGTCCAGGCATCTACAATACATCCATCAACATTCATAATCCGAATCTTCAGCGGTCTGCGAGTGCAAGCCTCGTCTCGGTTCCTATCGCATTTAAGAAGAAAGCGGTAATATCCCTCGCCGAAGGAACGACGCCCCTGCCTCCTTCGGAATTCATGAACGACACCCTGAATGCGGATTTTGCTGAAGAAGTAGACTGCGATATTATCCGACACCTTTTGTTTCCCAACCCCCAATCCCCATCCCCACAATTCATGGAAGGGTTCGTAGTGATTCTAGTTTCCGCGGTAGATAACCCGAGGGTCCCGATCAATGAACTGGACGTTGTGGGTGTTTACACAGGTCAGCCCCTGAGTTCGGCGGGCGTGACACCGAACCAGGTCTCTTTAGAAATAGTGCCGATAACGCCGCGCTTCATCGCTGGGCCAGGAACGGCAGTTGATTTGCCCGATTTGGTCCCGCTTTCTGATTCAAACGGATCCTTCTGTCGAATCACAGATTCGAAACCGCCGAAACTGATTGTCACCATCAAAAACCAAGGTACAGGCCCAGCTGGTGCGTCAACGACAGAGGTTAGTTTCGGAGTATTCAGAAAAGTGTCTCTACCAACACCTGCATTGACGTCCGGGGCCTTTGTTGACTTCCTTGTTGATGTTCCAAGGAATTGCCTTCTTGGTCTTGGCAGTCGCTTCTGCCCTACCAAAATCGCGGTCGATAGCCTGCAACAGGTGACTGAATCGAACAAAGCCAACAACATTGCTGCTGTTAAATGCCCATAACGATGGTGCAGGCCACCGACTGGGCAGTTCAATTACTTTCCCAAACGACGCGGCTTGAACGGGGCGAGAACCCAGGGCTTAGGTTCATCTCCTCTCACAAGAAAGGGTTAAGCCCCGCAGTTCTTGCGGTTCACTCGGCCTCGAGTATTTCTATCGTTTGCGCGGCAGCCGAACTCTCTAAGTTTGCTGGCTGCGCGAACAGATGGTAGAGCCGCGCCACCAGAGCGTTTAACAGTGGAAAATAAGCAGCGAAGAACAGTGCCATCCCGAGGCTGAAGTTTCGTTCGCTGAAAAGCCTGTCGAGGATGTTATGAGGATAGGCGTAGCTGCTGTGCAGCGCGTAGCCGCCGAACTCGAGCAGGCCCATGGGCAACAGTCCGTAGAGATATTGTTGCCACCTGGGCAGTTTGCGCAAGAGAATGGAAATCGGCACCATGTAGAGCACGTAGACGGTGATCACCTGCCACCAGAAGACGAATCGAGCAATCTCCAGCCACTGTCCGATCTGGTTCATTGCGGTACCAACTAGAAAATAAGTGGCTACGTAGATAGTCCAATGGACGGCCGGAAGTCGGAAGTTTTCGCGCAAGCGGTTGAGAGCAGGCATGGATTGACCGGACATCAGCGGGCGCAACGCTCTAAAAATTATATCCCATTGGCATTTTCGGCCAGGAAAGACGACCTTGACGCTTGATTTACGCAGATAGAATCTGGGCAGTCTCCAAAATGCACCTGCTTTTCTGTAGGCATCCAGAAACCAACACTATCAAGCAATAAACTTGCGAAGGCACGGAGGGCCGAGGTTATACTTACTCACTTTAATTTCACAAGTTTTCAAAGCGGAAATTTGCCGGTTTTGGGTAGGGACTTAGCATGCGGTTCATGAAGTCACCTGTAAAGACCCTCCGTACAGGACGTAGCGGTGTGAGGAAACCAGGATCTGGATTGCCGGGTGCGCTTTCGGCGATGGAAACCAAGGCAATTGCCGGATCCGTTGCGCAGCCAGTTTCCGCGGCGAGGCCCGGAATTATCCAGCAGAAAAATGCCCGTGGCTTTTCTGTCGCCATGCTGGCCGCAAGCAGAAATCCACGGCCTGCGCCTCCGGTGTACCGTCCCCAGACAGCTTTGCCGGTTGGTCAAGCTAAACCAGCCCTATTCACGGGACTACCGGTATTGCCATCGAGATCTCTTGTGGGTCGTACGGCAGCGCCTCCGGTCTATCGCCCAGCGCAAATGAAATCAACTCCTCCTCCTGCTGCGATCCATACGGCCGGAATACGCGCTTCGAGTCCAGCGCAAGCAAAGAACGGCCAGCCCGCTATGGCGAACGTCACTGGAGGAGCGCCTCCGGTGTATCGTCCGCAAGCAGTCTCGGGGACCGCGCAGCCCAAAGCGGGGTCTATGGGGGCAACTCCGGTTGTTCGTCATGCTCAGGTCCAGAGGCAACCCATTGCGCAAGCCAGGAAAATAGCGCCATCTGGCGGCATGGCATTGCAAAGACAGCAACCGTTGCGATCTCCGGCGGGTGTGGTGCAACGCCGGTATGATCTAAAGACGGGCCAGTCGGAAAAAGATCTTCTGGATAAGCTGGAGCAAATCGACGGCTTGCAGAACAAGCTCGGTCGCGAACGACTGAAGGAGTGCCTGAAGATTCTGAAAGACAGCGCCTTTTACCATGGACGCGTAGATGTGCTCAATGAACAGATTGTGGGCCTGCTGTATTTCAATGCGGTGCGGGTGAACCGGCGTTTCACGGACAAGTGGGCGGCGCTGGAGCAGGACATCGAAGAACTGGGCCATCAGATTACAGACCTGGGAACCAGGATCGACCTTTGGGGAGAGGAGTTGGATCTTGGTATCTTCAAGCTGGCCATTATCGGGGCCGGGAGCGCGGCGGCCTATTACATTGATACCCTTGGCACGGCTTACGATCATTCCGCCACTCTCTTGATTGGCGGCGATGACCCTTGGGCCGAACGGCGGGGCCAGGGCATCGACTTTATCAACCACGCCGCGCAGCAAATCAACTACCCCAGCCATGGAGTTCAAGAGTATAGCGAAGAATTCGTTAAAAGAAAGACTTTTGCGGAACAAACAAAAGAGATCATCGAAGACGCAATTCCGAAAGAACATCGCTTCAAGGGCGCAGTACTCGAGGTTTCCAGGGAGACGGATGGAAGGCAACTCTATATCATCCGCTGGAGAGACCCGAAAAAAGGAGAGCGGAGCCAGCGCGCCAAGAAAGTCGTCGTGGCAACCGGCGCTGGACCGCATCAAAGGACGCAAGCGAATGTTGACGCTTTGTCTGGGGAGATGGAAAACCGTGTCATGGACATGGACACCTTCATACGCAACGTGGTTCCGTATGCTTCCAAACCTGCCTCGGTCGTAGTGCAAGGACCGAACGCCGCGATTGATGCCGTGGCCGCCGCCCACCACAGGGGCTGGAAGGTCCACTGGCTCATCCGCAGCACGACTCCGCAATACTTGCCTGGGACACGCTATTCGTTAGGATGGGTGCCGCTCTACAAAACGGTCGGGCAGGTAACCATTACCGAACAGGGAGAGCAGCTTCGTGTCGTTGCCAAAGACGCCCAGAAATGCACTTCCTACAACCATCAGTACACGGATCGCGATAGTCTGACTTGGGCGTCCAAGGCGGACGCAACATTCACTGTCGATTATTTTGTCTATGGCATTGGCCAGGACATTGGGGGAGACCATTTGGGTCAAGGCGGAGCCAAGAGTTTCCTTTCAAAGGGTATTCAAGACAATCTTGAGTTGATCCATCACCTCAACGGAAGATATTCGGAAGTCACTACTGAGGAGCAATTTCCTAAATTCCAGAAAGGCCATGCAGTAGGGTTGCGAATGAAGGGTTCCTCTTCGGAGAGCGGATTGGAAATTATTGGGGCCTCAGCGAAAGCCCTGGTCAGCGGTAAGGACGCGGAGGCGCTCAATGCGGTCGTCAAGTATCAATCAGCCGACATCGTGGCTTATGAGCAGTTAGGCGGCATCCGCAGCGCTATGTACGGTCTGAATGAGTATCTGCCTCCGGACATCGGCACTAAAGTCGATTTCAGCCATGCCGATCCAACTACGCTGCGCGCCCATATTGCCATCAAATATCCTTATATGGAAGAAAAACAAGCCACCAGCCTTATCAATCGGATCCTGCAACATCGAAAGACCGGGCACCATCCTCATGGTTACACGCTCTGGTGGGTGAATCACTGGGAAGGTGAGTTGGCATTCTGGAACCGCATTGGCCGTATTCGCAAACGCGAGTAACGGGAATCATAGCTCTCTAGTCATGGATCCGCCTTAGCCGACCGGGGTTGCGCCACGGGTCAGATAGTCGGTCAGACTCAACGTGATGAGGATCAGCAGCCAGAAGAACCCTACGCACACGGTGACAATGGTGAGCTTATTGCTGTATCGAATATGCATGAAGTAGAGAATCACCAGCGTCGCCTTGGTGCAGGCAATGGCCAGCGCAATGACCGGATTCCACGGCCCCAGATTCTTGAAGGCAATTCCCCATGTCAGGATGGTGCCCACTACCAAAGCGGCGAAGATAACCAGATAAAGTTTGGGTGTTGGATGTGAGTGTTCTGTCATAAGTCCACCGGCGCTAAAGCGCTTGTTGTTAGTCCTGTTTTTCGCTGGGCCAAAAGCAATATCGTTCACTTAAGGATTGCATTGAACCATTCTGGTCAATACGCAACTTGAACCCAAAATGGAAAGCTCTTTCGTCCCTACGGGACTCGGTTGCTATCTTCCATGTTACCCAGGGTTTTACCCTGGGCTAACTTCTTTACGCCCCTACGGGGCTGATCATTTGAGTCCCAGACGCACTCCAATTCCTTAAGTGAACGGTATTGGGGCTAAAAGCCCAGCGCTTTCCACCTTTCAATGCTGATGCCTGCTTATCAGATACAACAATGGAAACAGGTAGATCCAGACAATATCCACAAAGTGCCAATACAGTCCGACATTTTCAACCGGGGAATAGTATTCCGGTCCAAAGTCTCCTCGCCGGGCGCGCAAAAGCAGCCAGGTAAGCACACCCAAACCTATGAGCATGTGGGTGGCGTGCAGTCCGGTCATGGCAAAGTAAAACACAAAGAAAATCTCGGTTTGTCGGGCTATTTGTAGAGCGGCATTCTCGGGCATGTGGTCCCGTTTAACAAGCTCTTCGGCTATGTTGCCGGTTGTGCAGCCCGGCCCGCCTTCTGCATTAAACCCTTTACCAATGACGTGCCCAGGGATGTGGCACTCTTCATATTTGTCGTAGTACTCCTTGGCTTTGACGCCGAGAAAGATTGTTCCCAGAACCATGGTCAGCACGATGAACCACACTTGCAGCCGGCGTATTCCCTTCTGCGCAGCCCAGACCGCCATGGCCATGGTGAGACTGCTAGCGATCAGAACCAGGGTATTGGCAAAACCCCAGGAGACGCTAATGCTGGTGCTGCCGGCAACAAAGGCCGAGTAGTACTTCAAGCGATAAATCAGGTAGGCGGTGAAGAGCCCGCCGAACATCATGATTTCGGTCAGCAGGAAGACCCACATCCCCAGCGAGGCAACCTCTTTCTGCTGCTCCATGCTGTCAAACTGGTGCGCCAGTGCAGGATGGTGCTCGGTGGTTGTTGTCTGGCTATGGGACAACTGGCACCTCCTTCTCTTCCTCTTCTCCGTAGTGATACGGCTCTTGCGTGACTACAGGGATCTCCTCAAAGTTATGAGTAGGCGGCGGCGACGTGGTCTGCCACTCCAGTCCAGTAGCGCGCCAGGGATTCGGCCCGGCAACTTCGCCGTATCGCATCGACCACAAAAAGTAGATAAGAGGCAAGATAAAGCCAACCGCCAGGATGGAGGCCCCAGCGCTGGAAAGCACATTCAGCACCTGAAACTCCGGCGGATAGGAAGCGTAGCGGCGCGGCATGCCCATGTAACCGAGAATGAACTGGGGAAAGAAGGTCAGATTGAATCCGATAAAGGTAATCAGCGCAGCCAGTTTGGCCCAGCCTTCGGGATACAAGCGGCCACTCATCTTAGGCCACCAGAAATGCATTCCTCCCAGATAGGCCATCACCATGCCGCCCACCATCACGTAGTGGAAGTGGGCAATCACGAAATAAGTGTCGTGCACATGAACGTCAAGACCGAGGGCCGCCAGAAAGAGTCCGGTCAGACCGCCTATGGTAAAGAGGCCGATAAAACCAAAGGCATAGAGCATGGGCGTGTCAAAGCTTACCGAGCCCTTGTACATGGTGGCCGTCCAATTGAAGACCTTGACCGCCGACGGAATGGCCACAGCAAAACTCAGCAGCGAAAACACCAGCGCGGAATAGGTGGAGATACCGGCCACAAACATGTGGTGTGCCCACACTACAAAACCAAAGACTGCAATCGCGATGCTGGAAAATGCCACGAATGAATAGCCGAAGACGCGCTTGCGCGAAAAGCAGGTCACGATCTCGCTGATTACGCCCATTCCGGGCAGGATCATGATGTAAACCGCCGGGTGGGAGTAGAACCAGAACATGTGCTGGAAGAGCACCGGGTCGCCACCCAGTTTGGGATCGAAGATGCCGATATGAAATCCGCGCTCCAGGGCCAGCAGGATCAGAGTGATGGCCAGCACCGGCGTACCCAGGACCATGATGAGGCTGGCGGCATAGTTCGACCATATAAACAGCGGCAATCGGCCCCAGGTGAGTCCTGGCGCCCTCATGCGGTGGACGGTAACAATGAAGTTCAGTCCGGTAAAGATGGAGGCAAAGCCGGCGATCAAGATGCCGACAGCCATAATGATGACGTGAGTTTTCAGATAGCCGGAGCTAAGCGGAGTATAGAAGGTCCAGCCAGTGTCCACACCGCCACTAACCAGCGCCGCCACAGAGAAGCCAGCGCCGACTATAAAAATGTACCAACTTAACAGGTTGATTTTAGGAAATGCCAGGTCTTTGGCGCCCACCATCAATGGGACAAGGAAGTTACCAAGCACGGCGGGCACCGACGGTATCAAAAAGAAAAAGATCATATTAACGCCGTGCATGGTGAAGAGCTTGTTATAGGTGTCCGCCTGGAAGAGGGTGCCTTCGGGCGTAAGCAACTGCAGGCGGATCAGGGCGGCGAACAGACCACCAAGAAAGAAGAAGAAGGTAATCGTGATGAGATAAAGAACTGCGATCCGCTTGTGGTCCTTGGTCAGCAGCCACGACCTGATTCCGTAATTGTCATTTAAGTAATGCTTCTTCGGCATTACGAATGGGGTTGCGGGATTCGCAGTACTCATGGTTTTTTACCTGATGGTTGTTGGGTTGTGGTGTTGTCTTGCTTCATCTGTTGTTGAATATTAGGGACCTCGGTATCGCGGATCATGGTGGGCGAGGTCCGGTTATTCAACGGCTGTCCTGCCTGTTCTCCTAGAGATTTGATATAGGCAATCAATTGCAGCATACCTTCTTCACTCACTACACCCTGGAAGGTAGGCATGATCGGTTGAAAGCCGGAAACAATCTTGGCGTTGGGACTAAAGACCGATTCGCGAATATAGTTGTCGTCGGCCACTACGCTACGGCCATCGGCAAGCCTTACTGGCCTTCCATAAAGCCCCTGGAGGTTAGGCCCTCGGGCTCCGGAATCAGGGCGGTGGCAGGTAATGCAGCCCAATTCCTGGAAATATTTTTCGCCGTTGGCGGCCATTGATCCTTCCGCTTTGCCGTTCACCAGCCATGTTTCATAGTCTTCAGGCTTCATCACCGTGACTTCGCCAACCATTCCGGAATGCTTGGTGCCACAGTACTGCGAACAGAACAAATGGTAGGTCCCTGGTTCTGTAGCTTCGAACCAGACCGACATGTAGCGATTGGGAAGCACATCTTGTTTCACACGGAAGGCGGGAACAAACAAGCTGTGAATCACGTCCTGCGAAATCATCGTGATCTTGATTGGCCGGCCGGTGGGAACATGAAGAGAGTTAATTTCGCGCTGACCGCCTGTATATTCAAACTTCCACATCCACTGCTTGCCAACACCGTAGATTTCCAGCGCGTTGGCGGGCGGGCGCCGCTGATGGAAGAAGATGGCCGCTCCCCAGATAAAAATCACCATGGAGATGCCCAGCGGTATTACCGTCCAGACAATTTCCAGCAAGGTTGAGCCGTGAATTTGTTCTGCCTGCCGGCCTGGCTTCCTCTTGTATTTGATAGCAAAGAAGAGGATCAGCAGGGCAATCAAGAGCGAGAAAAAGGTCGTCAGCAGCACCAGAAAAAGGTAGAGAGCATCTACCTGTCCGGCGACAGTTGAGGCCTGCTCGGGAAATAATGGCATTTTCAAGTGCATCTATTCAGCTCGTTTTATAAAGCCTGCGCTGCCTGGCCACGGTTCTGTCGCGGCGAAACATAAGGAACATGAATCCGCCCAACACCAACACGCTCGCCAGGGCGCTAATCCTGAGAATGTTGAAAATGGCCGCACCGTACTTGCCCCTGCTGGGGTCATAGTGGTAGCAGTACAGCAGCATCTGGTCTACAAGGCTCCCTATCTTGCCTTGGGAGGTCTGTATGATTCCCAGCTTCAGGTCGCGCGGAGCATATTCAATTCCGTAGTAGTACTGGGCCACATGCCCATCCGGCGTGAGCAGCATGATGCCGCTGGCATGGGCATATTGCTGTATTTCCGGGTCCCAGGCATAGCGAAAGCCCACGGCCTGGGCAAGGGCATCGATCTGGTCTTTTTTTCCTGTCAGAAAGTGCCAGCCTTGCTCGGAGCCGGGGCGACGATATCGCTGAAGGAACCGCTTTTTCGTGTCACTCGCAGTTGCCGGCGTATCGCGCGGATCAAAGCTCACGGTCACTACATTGAATTCACGCCCAACGTTGAACTTAAGAACATTCAACGAAGAGGTCAGCCCGTTGAGCACCTGCGAGCACAGCATGGGGCACTGGTAATACACCAGCGTGAGCACGACCGGCTTCTCGCCGAAATATTGCTGCAGGTGCACTGGCTGGCCGTTCTCATCGATAAACTCCAGCTCCAGCGGGATCTGTTGATTCAAGCGCTGATCAATTCCCACCTGATCGAGAATGGAAGGCTTTTGGCTCGAAGAGGTCTGCCCCAGGTCTCCTTTGGGCGCTGCCTGAGAGAATGCAGAAAGGCTGGCGGAGAGTAGTGCAGCCGCGGCGACCAAGACTCGAATTTGCCTTCTATAAATCAATGATCACCTACCGTGCCGTCCTTGAGGTCCCTGGACTGGGGGAGCAGGCTCAACGGGCAAGGGAACTGCCGGTTCAAACGGGCCGCTTACCGTGGGCAGCCCCTGCTGCGACAAAATATCGATGGCACGAGAGATAGGAATACGAATAGAGCCGTCCGGGTTCTTGCCGCTGCTATTCAGAAGCTTCTCTTCTGAATCGCGGAGCTCTTTCATGTCCTCGGCATCGTCAAACTGCAGGCGAGGCGCCGGGAAAGTTTTTTCAAGATGGAGTTGCTGTTTGCCGCGCTCATCCGGTTCCAGCGTGGGCTTTGCCTCCTGCGGCTGCGCCTCCGGCGCTCTTTCCCGGATGAGTTGCTCCTGCATGGGAGTAAGTTGAGCATCGTGTTTCTTTTCCCACCATTCGAGTCCATTGATAAGAAAGCCCACGATAATGAAGGTGCCGATGGCCGAGATCACGAGAAACACGGCAAACACCACGATAGCGCGGATACTGAAATCAACTTCCTGATGGCCCTCTTTCACGTGCAATTCGCCGGACTGCGGACGAAACTTATCCATGCTTCGCCTCCAGCATTTCAACAAAGTGAGGATCGTTCACCGGCATCAAGGAACGCTGGCCCAATTTCCGGAAGAACAACGCCAGCCACAATCCACCGATGGCGCCAAAACTGGCAACGCACAGGAAAAGATCGAGCGGCTGGATCCGGGGATGAAAGTTCGGCACGATCAGCCAGAACAGATCGACATAGCGCATGAACAAAATCAACAGCGCGACCAGAGCCAGCTTACGCGCCTGGCGTTTCAAATTACGGGAGAGCAACAACGCAAAGGGCAGAACAAAATGCAAACAGATCAACCCGATTACGATGATCTGCCAGTGCCCATGAATGCGGGCCAGATACCAGCGGATCTCTTCCACGATATTGCCGGACCAGATAATCAGCCATTGCGCAAACGAGAGATAGGCCCACAGGATGACGAAGGCGAGCATCAACTTGCCGAAGTCGTGGAAATAATCGGTCTTGAATACTTTAGAGAGAGGTTCGCGAGGTGCGAGGCGCGCGAAGAGAAAGATGGTAAAGGCGAATGTAGAAAGACACTGGCCCACCATAAACAACATGCCGAAGACAGTGGACCACCACTCAGGACTCAACGACATAACCCAGTCAACAGCAGCAAAGGTAATTGTGAGGCCGTAGAAAACAATCCCGGCGCCGCTCATGTTCTGAATTCTGACAAAGCCGTCAGGAGTGGATTGGCCGGCCTCTTCAACTCGCGACCAGCGATTCAAACGCCATGCCAGGAAGCCCCAGCCAACGAAGTAAAGAATTCCCCGGACGATAAAGAACGTTGGATTGAGATAATACGCGGCCCTGGTAGCTCCCAATACATCAGGCTGCATCTTGGTCCATGGGTAAAGGGCGTTCTGCTTCATTCCCACAACAATGGGAATCCAGCAGAGCAGCATCAGCCACAGATTATGGGTAGCGGCCTCCCAGAACCGGCGGCCGATTCTTCCCCAATTTCCGCCGCTGACGTATTGGAGCATCAGCAGCACCATCGGGCCCAGGGTCAGACCAAGCCACCACATAAAGGCGATCAGCCAGGAATGAAGAAACTGCTTCCAATTTATTACTGCGCCAATGATGGACCCTACAGCGAATACCAAGCCTGCAATGAGAGCAATGTTGCTCCAGCGGTTGATGCTGGCCGGAGGCGCAAAATCAGCAGGAGTAACCCGGGCCGCAGTACTCATGGCTTTACACCTTTCTCGGCTGATTGCGACGCCGGTGCTGCTGCTTGAGATGGAAGATCGGCATCGTCTGCATGCTGGCTCTTTTGCAAGGCGCGGATGTAGGTAGCGATGGCCCATCGGTCAGCGGGCTTGATTTGCGCCGCATAGTCCGGCATGGCCCCGAAACCGTTGCTCATCACATCAAAGAAATGTCCCAGGGGCGCATTCCTCAGCCGCTGCTGATGGAAAGAGGGAGGCTGCTTGTACCCGCGCTGCACGATCATGCCCCTTCCATCGCCAACTTGCGCATGGCAAGGAGTGCAGTAGACGTTGTATCGTTCCTGCCCACGCAACAGGAGTTGCTTCAGTTCCTGCTGCTTAAGCTGGTCCGGCAACTCATTGCCCAATACGTTGCCGTGTTTGCCGGTGAGAAAGTAAGTGTCCTCGTTCAGTTGGCCCTGGGCCACAGTGCCGGGTATCGGATCACGTGCCGAGCGGTGGTCGGGGAAGAAGTCACTGGAACGCAGGGGAATGAACTTGGGCTGATTCTGCATGTCCTGACGGCAACCGGAAAGAGCCAGTCCCAGGACACAGATCGCCGCGTATATAAGCCGAGAAAAGCGAGTTTGTGCCGAAGCCTTAATGCGGCACCTCCGTGATCTCCAGCGGACGAAAAGTTTCGAGGAAACGCTTGGTCTCTTCCAGACGGAAATTGGGGTCCTGCGATTCAATGCAAAGAAAGAACCGGTCGCGGCTGGCACGGGCAAAATTCGGGGCATTAAATACTGGATGATAGGGCTGAGGGAGTCCGTTGAGGGCCAGCATGCCGAACACCGCCGCCAATGCTGCGCCTAGAATAGCGCATTCAAAAGTGACCGGAATAAACGCCGGCCATGAGTGAAACGGCTTGCCGCCCACGTTAATCGGGTAGTTCACAGCAGAGACCCAGTATTGCAGGGAATATCCACCAATCATTCCGCACATAGCGCCGATGAGCACTACGAGGGGAACGCGATTGTGATGGGCCCCGATGGCTTCGGCCGCTTCTTCCAGCGGATACGGAGTGTAGGTATCCATTTTGCGATACCCAGCTTCATAAGCCGCTTTGGAGGCATGCACCAAATCGGTGGGCGTATCAAACTCCGCCATCAATCCGTAGATAGGAGAGGCAGTCTTCATTCTTTCACCTTCGCCTGCGGCAACAGAGTGCGCATTTCAAAAATCGAGATGGCGGGCATAAACCGAATAAACAGGAAGAACAACAAGGTAAAGAAGCCCATGGTCCCGATGAGGATCATCACGTCCCATTTTGTGAACCAGTACATGCCCCACGAACTGGGGAGAAAGTCGCGTTGCAGACTGAGCACCACGATCACGAAGCGCTCCAGCCACATGCCGGTATTCACAACAAGGGCCACGCAAAAGAGCATCCACGGAGTAGAGCGCACCTTGTTAAACCACAGCACTTGGGGTATCACGATGTTGCAGGCAATCAACATCCAGTAATAGTGGCCGTAGGGACCATGCATCCGGTTCCACACCATGGCTAATTCGAACTTATTGTTGCTATACCAGCCAAAGAAGACCTCCATGGCATAGCTGTAAGCCACGATGAGCCCGGTCGCCAGCATGAGCTTGGCGCAATTCTGCAGATGGCGAAGCGTAATGTAATCCTGCATGCCATAGAGATATCGAAATGGAATGGCCAGGATCAGCACCATGGCAAAGCCAGAATAGATGGCGCCCGCCACAAAGTATGGCGGGAAGAAAGTCGTATGCCAGCCGGGAACAAGAGACACAGCAAAGTCGAGGCTCACTACGCTATGCACGGATAGGACCAGCGGCGTAGCCAGACCGGCGAGCAACATGTAAGCCGTTTCATAGCGGTTCCAATGGCGCGCTGAGCCACGCCAGCCCATGGCCAGCATTCCGTAAATGCGCTTCACTACCAGGGTCTTGGCGGAATCACGCAAGGTGGCAAAATCGGGAATCAACCCGATACCCCAGAAGAGGAAAGAGACCGTGAAATAGGTCGAGACGGCGAAGACGTCCCAGATCAGCGGGCTGCGGAACTGTGGCCATACGCCCATGCTGTTGGGATAGGGGAAGAGCCAATAGATCGCCAGCCAGGGGCGTCCAGTGTGGATCAGGGGGAAGAGACCAGCCTGCATGACGGCGAAAATGGTCATAGCTTCCGCGAACCGGTTAATGGAGGTACGCCACGTCTGCTTGAACAGCAGCAAGATGGCGGAGATCAGCGTGCCGGCGTGACCGATACCGATCCACCACACGAAATTGACGATGGCAAATCCCCAGCCGACAGGGATGTTAATTCCCCAAATTCCCGTGCCCCTGAAGATCAGGTAGGCAACGGCGGTGGACAACATGCCCGCCAGCATGGCCCCAACTGCAAAGATCAGCACCCAGAAGACAGGCGTGTGCTTGGTGAGCACAACACCGGCAATGCGGTCGGTTACTGTGCCAAAGTCCTGCCCCGGCCCAATGATGGGCGGCCTTACACCTTTGGGCGGTAGTACATCGATTTCGTCACGTACAGACATCGTTTATGCCTTCCCCCCAGACTCAAGTTCAGGGTTCGGGTTCCGAACCGCCGCAATGTAAGTGGTGCGTGGACGCGTATTCAGCTCAGCCAGAAGACTGTAATTGCGCGAATCGGCTTTCAGTTTCGAAACACGGCTGTTCTTGTCGTTGATGTCGCCAAAAATGATGGCCTCTGCAGGGCAAGCCTGCTGGCAGGCGGTGATGATTTCACCATCGGCGATTCTGCGATCTTCCTTCTCGGCAGCAATGCGCGCCCCGTTGATACGCTGGACACAATATGTACACTTCTCCATCACGCCCCGGCTGCGCACCGTGACATCGGGATTGCGCAGCATCTTCAAGCTGCTGGTGTCGAAGTCGGCATACAGAAAGAAGTTAAAGCGGCGGACCTTGTAAGGACAGTTGTTGGAGCAATAACGGGTGCCGACACAGCGGTTGTACACCATGTCGTTCAAGCCTTCCGTGCTGTGCACGGTCGCGCCCACCGGGCAGACCGGCTCACACGGGGCATTTTCACATTGCATGCAGGGCACAGGTTGGAAGTGAACACTGGGGTTTGCAGCATCGCCTTCGTAATAGGCATCAATGCGGATCCACTGCATCTCGCGGCCACGCTGCACCTGCTCTTTGCCAACGTAGGAGATATTATTTTCCGCCTGGCAGGCCACGGCACAAGCCTGGCAGCCGATGCAGGAATTCAAGTCGATGGCCATGCCCCAGGCATACTCTTTGTAATAGCCTTCCGAATCCCTGTAATCCGGGTAAAGAGTCTCGTCATTCCCGTTCTCGTCCCGCTTGGGCTCTATTTCATTCTTGTGGGCGAAATCCTTATCTTTCTGGAAGCCAGCCCAAGTCTCGACCTTGACCGGGTCGCGATTTTCCATGGTGAAGTGGCCCTGAGTAACGGCTACGCTCCAATACTCTTTGGTGGCTTCAATCTTGCCGCCTGGGCCAAAATACTGCGCGGAGCTGGGGCGGACGGAATAGGCGTTGTAGCCAGTCCCAGTGCCGATACGGCCGGTTTTTTCCCGCCCATAACCCAGAAACAAGGTGACGGCGTTGTCTGGATGGCCAGGCTGGGGCCAAAAGGGGGCTTTGACCTTCTTTCCTTGCAGCTCAATCTCAATTATGTTTTGCGCGTCTGACTGATGATCATTGTTGTCTTGTAGTTGATTGAACTTCATCCGCTCAGCCATGGCAGGGCTGATCATGGCGACATTGTCCCAGGTGACACGGGTGAGCGGTTTGGGAGTCTCCTGTAACCAGCCGTTGTTGATAAATCTGCCGTCGTAGATGCAGGGGTCGGGCCGGAAGATGACCTCAACCTCATCACCAGTGGTGTAAGTTACGGCCGGCGGTTGCAGCGCGCCCAGTTTGGCCGCTATCTGACGCACCGGAGAGCTGCTGCCGGCCACGAATCCATCGTGTACCTGCCGCCGCCACCACGATTCGAAATCACTTCCGGGGTGGACCGATTGCCAGTAACTCCGTACTAAGTCGTAACCGGCGGCGCCCGGCTGGTCCTGAAGAATCGCCAGAAGTTCGTGAGCAGTCTTGCCATCGTAGAGCGGCAGGATCAACGGCTGAATAATGCTGGTAGTCCCGTCGTAAGCGCGGACATCGCTCCACGATTCGAGATAGTGTGCCTCAGGTATGTGCCAGTGGCATAAATCGGTGGTTTCGTTCCGGTATTGGGAAAGCTGTACGTTCAGGACCCTGGTTTTTGCCAGCGCCTCTTTGAAATTCAGCTCGGCAGGCGCTTCATAAACTGGGTTTACACCCATCATGATCAGCACATCTACCTTGCCCGCTTTCAAGTCATCTACCAGCTCGCGAATCGATTGGGTGTGCTCGATCGGATCAACTTCTATCGGGTCGATGTATTTGACGGTCTGGCCGGCATTGCCTAAAGCAGTATTCATGGCATGGGCCAGAGCGTGTACTGCGGGCGCGGAAAATTCACCCGGAACGATCACGCTCCTGCCGCGATTCTGCATGAGATCTGCGGCCACAGCGTCCACCCATTTCTGCTGTTCGGGAATAAGCTGGCCGGCGGCTGCTCCGGCAACACCAACTTTGGCGGCCAGAGCGTGCGCAATCTGCTCCACTTGCGAAGGACGCAGCACCAGGCGATGGTCGGCTTTTGCGCCGGTGGTGGAGGGCGAACTCTCTCCCACATAGAGCCGGTTCATCTTCTTGCCGTTAGTAAGCTTGCGACGACCCATGAAATCCCGTGAATAGCGGACAAAGCCGGGGAACCATGAGCCGGAAAGAAAATCGGCATCGAGCGAAACTACAACATCAGCGGCATCAAAATCGTAGAGAGCGTCGTAGTACGCGCCAAAGGCCATCTTCGACCCAATGCGGACGCTATCGCGATGCAGGGGATCGTAACGGTGCCACTTGGCCTGCGGGAATTGCTGGCGGATGGCATTCACTTGCCATCCGAAAGTAGGAGAGCTTACGGCGCCCGTGAGAAAACGCAGTCCTGCGCCCTGAATGGCTTTCTGGGCCTTGACTTGGTTGCCCATCACGCTCAGGAACTCGCTCCACGGTTTCGGCTCGCCCATGAAGGTAGGGAAGGTAGAACGGTCTGGATCGTAGAGATCCAGGATGGAGGCCTGGGCAAACAGGTCGGTGGCCCCGAGGCTGGCCCCATGCTTGGGATTACCCTCGATCTTGGTGGGGCGATATTCATGACTGGTCACCACCAATGGAAGGGCATGGCCGGCGAAGGGCATGGCCGTGGCATAGAACAAAGGCCTGCCCAGGACAAGCTCTTCGGGCTGCCGGACGTAGGGAACAATGAATTCGGGCGGCTGCTTGGTGCAACCTGACAAACCAGCTAAAGCCAGGGATGCTCCCGCCAGCTTCAAGAAGCTTCGGCGGGAAACCGGGTCCACCCATTCGGAGGCCTGGCGCGGAAATTCCCGCTCCAGCAGCTCACCAAAGGCCTTTTCATTGGCGAGTTCCTCCAAAGTACGCCAGTACTTTGGGCCTTTCGCTTCCGTCAGTTTGCGTCGCACCGACTCCAGATCGAGGCTGGCCGGCTTGATTTCACTGACAGGAAGCAACTTTGAATTTGAATCCTTCTCTTTAGACATTCGCTTCCGTCTTTGTTTGCTACCTTACCGGTGGCAAGTGGAGCAACTCGTAATATCCCGGGGAGTGCGGAGGTGATATTTTTCCGCTAATGCCTTGCCCAACTCTACCTGGGTAAAATACTTTTTTCCATTCAACTCCGCAGCATTTTTCTCGGAACCATCGGGGGCCTGATACGTCATGCTGAAAACTTCCTCTTTGGGTCTCAGGTACTTTTCCGGTTCGCGGTGGCAGTTCAGACACCACTCCATTTGCAAGGAGTTTTCCTGATACATCAGCGGCATCTGGTCCACCTGTCCGTGACAACTGGCGCAGCCAACGCCCTTGTTCACGTGGATACTGTGGTTGAAGTAGACAAAGTCCGGTAAATCATGGACTCGTGTCCACTGTAGAGATTGGCCTGTGCGGAAGCTGGCGCGTATTGGCTCCAGCATCGCGGCATTGGTCCATATCTGGGCGTGGCAGTTCATGCAGGTCTTGGTAGGCGGGATCCCGGCAAAACTAGACTCTTCGACCGAGGTATGACAGTAACGGCAATCCAGCCCCAATCCAGCCACATGATGCTGATGGCTGAAGGGGACCGGCTGCTCGGGCGCTATATGTTGATTTGTAACGTAGGGAGAACGCTGCAATTGCATCAGCGCCGCTCCCACAGCAGTGAGAAGAAGGACAATTCCGAGGATACTTGCGCGGGCTAGAGTATTCGCACTGCGGTTAAAAATTTGGGCCATGAGTCCAGTACTTTCACGGGGACCGTCGCGCAACCAAACAAGCCGAACACGACACGATCAGCAGTCCCGGATGTTCACCAGCAAATTGCAAATCACTGGTGAAAACTGATGATTATAACAAGACTCTACAAATCATCGATAGCCCAACGACAATTTTTTTCGCAAAATTGTTACTGTAGTAAGCTAATTTTTCTTCATCAGCCGCCTACTACCAGTCTGGTTGCACTTCCCCTTTACGGAACGTTAGCCAAATCTACAGCATCCTAGCTTGAGACGCCTTGATCGATCCGTTCGACCCTAGAGGGGCCGTTCTTCCACTGGTTGCTCGGGATATAGCAACTGTGGAACCCTACAAACGGCTAGGAAATCCAACTCTAATAACAAACATCAACATTCTTTTTCATCCTCTTCTTTTTCTATCTCTTGTAATCGCTTCAAAGCCTCCAGTTCAGGGAGCGCATTCAAATCCTTTCCTCGTCCGGCTGCGCGCTTGGATCGAATTATGGCATCCAGAGATGCCATTCGATAGAAGCCTCCAAAAAGCGGTGTTAAAACAGCGTCGCGAGCAACCTCAGGAAATTGACCCAGTCCAGACAATTCTCCCAGCAGATCGATGTCTCCTAAATCGGTCTGCAGGGTAAAATTCATGCCCTGAGACAGCGTAAGGTGATCGAGCAAAAAAGGTAACCCTTCGGGAGCACCGCGTAAACGAGGATGATGGGGCGCAAGCGCAGCGGCCAAGCGCTTCATATTTTGCGGGGTGCGCTCGTAACAGATATCAAGGTCCCGAGTAAGCTGCGAAAAACCTTGGGCCACCGCAGCATAAGCGCCGACTACCACGAAATTTACTCCACCATCAGCGAGCACTTTGAGCGCGGCTTCGAAGTTGGTCACCGATTTATCTGCTTCACCGCTTGTTGCAGGTGTTCGACGAACCGGAGGGCACTTTCCATCTCGCGGACCCTTTCAGTCGGAGTCAGCCGAAGACTGCGAAGGTTCAGAGTGAGATCAACACCATACTGTTTGGCAGCTTCAATCTTGCTGCCAGGTGGAGGGTTATTCACCATATTGAACAGCCGATATTGAGTGCGAAGAGTCATAATAGAGACACTATTATTCTATAGGATTCTCCGGCTGGAACAACTGTCATCTTAAATTCAGCACCAGTAGCTTGCGCTCCGTCATCTCTTCGATGGAGTAACGCAGGCCCTCGCGGCCTGTTCCGGAATCTTTCATGCCGCCGTAAGGCATCTGGTCGGCGCGGAAGGTTGGAACATCGTTGGCCATGATTCCACCGGCCTGAATTTCTTCATACGCGCGGAAGATCAGGCCTACATCGCGAGTGAAGACACCGGCTTGCAAACCATAGGGCGAGTCGTTCACCCAGCCGATGGCCTCATCAAAGCTGCGATAGGGTTCGACCGTCTTGACCGGAGCAAATACCTCCATGCAGTTCACTTTCATGTGGGGCCGGGTGTCGGTCAAGATCGTGGGCTCTAGAATTGGGCCTTGCCGCTTTCCGCCGCAGCGCAGCTTTGCGCCACCGGACAATGCTTCCTTGACCCAACTCTCGGCGCGGACTGCATCCGATTCACGGATCAGCGGGCCGATGTCTGTACTCTCATCCAGGGGATCGCCGGTCTTTAGTCGCTGCACCCGCGCCAGCAGCAAATCGAGAAAACGATCGAACACCGGCTCGTGCACCAGGATCCGCTGTGCGGCAATGCAGCTTTGTCCGGAATAACTGAATCCGGCGGTAACGCAGCGCTCTGCGGCGTACTCAAGATCGCAGTCGCTGTGAATCACTACAGCGGCATTGCCACCCAGTTCCAGAGTCACGCGCTTTTTGCCGGCCCTCTTCTTTAGCTCCCATCCGGCGGCGCCGCTGCCGGTAAAGGTGAACATCTTGATGCGCTCGTCTTCTATGAGCGGCGCGGCATCTTCATTGGTAAGTGGGAGTACGCTAAGAGCTCCTTCGGGCCAGCCGGCCTCCTGCACCAGGCGGGCCAATAGCAAGGCGGAAACCGGTGTCTGCGGCGCCGGTTTTAAAACCATAGTGCATCCGGCAGCGATGGCCGGAGCGATCTTGTGGGCCACAAGGTTGAGCGGAAAATTGAATGGAGTGATGGCGGAAATCGGGCCTAAAGGAAAGCGGCGCACAACACCCCAGCGGTCTTTGGCGGTTTCGGCGGCGTCGAGCGGCAGATACTCTCCGTAAATCCTGGTGCTTTCTTCCGCAGCTACCTCAAAGGTGAAGACCGATCTGGCTACTTCGGCCCGCGCGGTCTTGATGGGTTTGCCCGATTCCAGCGCCATGATCCGGGCAAACTCTTCGGCCCGCGCAGCAATCTGGCCGGAAACATAACGAAGCACCCGTTGACGCTCGTACGCTGGAAGTTTGCGGGTGATCTCAAATGCCTGGACGGCCCCGGCAATGGCCTCCAGTGCCTGCGCTCGGGTTGCGATGGCCACGTTAGCAACGACTTCACCGTTATAGGGAGAACGCACCGGCATGGCTGGACCATCTTCGATCCAGCGGCCATTCAGGAGATATCCGTAAGTAGAGACTGGAACTGACAAGCTCGGCATACCTTGATTTTTTCACCGATTCGCCAACGATTCAATCCACCGGAATCCAAAAGGGAGCGGGCACCACGGCTTACTCCATTTTCATCCAACTATTCTCAAGATATTCCTGTATCAGCCCGGCTCCTCTATGGAAAGATTCATCTGCATTCACGCACACTTCTACCAGCCGCCCCGCGAAAATCCTTGGCTGGAAATCGTAGAGCGGCAGGAGTCCGCTTACCCCTATCACGATTGGAATGAGCGCATCACGGCAGAGTGTTATGCGCCCAACGGCGCTTCCCGCATTCTGGACAACCAGGACCGCATCCTGGAGATCGTGAACAATTACTCAAGAATCAGCTTCAATTTTGGCCCGACGTTGCTTTCGTGGATGAAGGAAAACAGGCCAGAAACGTATCGCTGCATCCTTGAGTCCGATATGGAAAGCCGGAGGCGCTTTTCCGGACATGGCTCCGCCCTAGCCCAAGGCTACAACCACATGATCCTGCCCCTGGCGAACTCCCGCGACAAATACACTCAGATGCTTTGGGGCATCCGCGATTTTGAGCGCCGTTTCGGCCGCTTCCCCGAAGGGATATGGCTGCCGGAAACTGCCGTGGACTTGGAAACCCTGGACATTCTTGCTGAACTGGGAATCAAGTTCACCATCCTGGCGCCGCGCCAGGCAGGAAGGATCCGCAAGATTGGCGGACGAAGTTGGAAAGACATCAGCGGAGGCCGGATCGATCCCTCGCGCGCTTACCTGGCCAAGCTGCCCTCCGGACGCAAGATCAACTTGTTTTTCTACGATGGTCCCATCTCCCAGGCAGTGGCCTTCGAAAAGCTGCTGAACCGCGGAGAGCAGTTCGCGGCGCGCCTGAAGAGCGGCTTTTCTGACGGACGAGATTGTCCTCAGCTTGTGCACATCGCCACCGACGGCGAAACTTACGGACACCATCACCGCTACGGCGAGATGGCGCTGGCTTATGCTCTGCACCATATTGAGTCGAACGGAATCGCAAAGCTGACCAACTATGGGGAATTCCTGGAGAGATTCCCTCCCACCCACGAAGTGCAGATCGTAGAAAACACCTCCTGGAGTTGCGTCCATGGGGTAGAACGTTGGCGCAGCAACTGTGGATGCAATACTGGACGCCCGGACTGGAACCAGGAGTGGCGCAAACCTTTGCGCGATGCCCTGGATTACCTGCGTGACAGCGTGGCCAGCCTGTTTCAGCGCCATGCCGGCGAGCTATTGCGCGACCCTTGGGCGGCACGCAACGACTATATCGATGTAGTCCTGGATCGGTCTCCGGAAAGCCTGTGGATTTTCTTTGAAAAACACTCTCCTCGGCAGCTCAAAGCGGAGGAAACAGTTGCCGCGCTCAAACTGCTCGAAATGCAGCGCCACGCCATGCTCATGTACACCAGTTGCGGCTGGTTCTTCGATGAGATCAGCGGGATTGAAACCGTGCAGGTCATGCAATATGCCGGGCGCGTCCTACAATTGGCCAGCGAGGCTGCAGGAGAAAACCTGGAGCCGCAATTTGTCAACTGGTTGGCCGGCGCCAGAAGCAATATTCCGGAACTTGAGAACGGCGCAAAGATCTATGATCTGTTGGTCAGGCCTGTATTTGTGGACCTATGCAAAGTAGGCGCTCATTTCGCCATCAGCTCAATTTTTGAAGGATCAACCAATACACCCAAATTCTGCTATGAGATCAGAACCGAAGATTACCAACCCATGGAATCCGGGTCGGTTAAGTTGGCCGTGGGCCGCATCGAGGTGATTTCGCAGACTACGCTCGATTCCCGCGAACTGGTGTTCGGGGTGATCCACCTGGGAGACCAGACACTCCACGCCGGCGTGCGCGATTTCATCGATGTAGCCGACTATTCGGAGTTGACGGGAGTGGTGGCGGACGCATTCTCCCGTGGTGATGTGCCGGAACTGCTGCATTTCCTCGATCAACATCTTGGAGGCATGCGGTATTCGCTTATGTCCCTGTTTAGAGACGAGCAAAAACGCATTCTGGACCTCATCCTGGGGCAGATGCTTCAGGAGACGGAGGCCAATTATCGCGAAATCTATCAGCGTCACGGTCCCCTCCTTGGCTTTCTGCGCGACATGAATCAAACAGTGCCGGACGTCCTCAGGATTACCGCCGAATTCGTACTCAACAACGATCTGAAACATACATTTGAAACAGATCCCATTGATGCACTCCGCCTCTCCATGCTGATGGAACTGGTGAAACGCGAAGGGGTCAGACTTGAGGAAGCTGGCTTGAATTTTGCTGCCAGCAATGCCCTCACCAGGCTGATGCGCTGCTTGCAGGAGGACCCAAACAGCATGGAACGGCTGGAGAATGCCAACACTCTGGTTACCCTTCTCCAGATGTTTCCATTTCAGGTGAACTACTGGGAAGCGCAGAACATTTTTTATTCTCTGCTGCAACATCATTTTCCCGCGCACGCAGGCATAGAAGACGCCGCTGCCCGCGCGTGGAGAGAACGATTTCTCGCCCTGGGAGAAAAACTCCGGGTTAGCGTCCCCGCCGAAGATATGAAGACTGAGTTGCAGATAGCAAGTTAAAACAGCAAATAGCAATTAGCAGGTGGCCGGTCGCACTCGGAGATTGTCAAAAAGCTAACGACTAAGGACTAACAGCTAAGTACTCCTTTAATGTCATCTGCATAGGACGTTAACTTAAGGCGTTTTAGGAGGCGTGATCCTGTGCTTGTTTGACTGATGACCGCTGATCAAAGTAAGTGCACTACCCAAACCAACTCCCGCAAAGGTTTGGCTGCGGTTGCCGCATATAATTATTAGTTTCGAAAATGCATATCCAAACCGTGCCAACCTCCCCATCACAGCTCCACCAACCCGATGCCGCCTCGGGAAGACGTAACCTCTTCATCTTCATCGTGGTATTTGCCTGGGCCATCATTTATGCGGGCAGCCTGTTCCAACCGCCTCTGCTGGATGATGCCGACACCGTCCATGCTGAAGCAGCGCGGGAAATGATGGTGAGGAATGATTGGGTAACGCTCCATATCAACGACGGATTTCGTTATCTGGAAAAAGCTCCCTTGATGTATTGGACGGTAGCGGCCAGCTTTAAGCTTTTCGGCGTCCATGATTGGTCAGCCCGCTTGCCCATTGCCTTGGGGGTGTTGGCCCTGCTTTTGGTGATTTACCGGTTAGGCCGGCGCATCTATGGCGAGGAGGGCGGATTATATTCTGCCCTGGCGCTGGCCACCGGGTTTGGTCCGTTTATTTTTACCCGCATTCTGATCCCTGACATGATGGTGGGGCTGTGGCTGGCGCTGGGATTTGATTTCTTTCTCACAACTCTGGAGCAGGAAAGACCGTCACGCTGGTTGTGCTGGGGCATTGCCGCAACCATGGCCCTAAATGTCCTGAGCAAAGGACTGATTGGTCTGGTCTTTCCCATTGGTACGTTCTTTCTTTATCTCTTGTTGACCCGCAACCTGCGCCATCTTCTCAAGTTAAGGCTGCTCTCCAGCTTTGTGGTCTTCCTCCTCGTTGCGGCGCCCTGGCACCTGCTGGCTGGCTTTCGCAATCCGGCGCAAGGACAGGCGAGAGGGTTTTTCTGGTTCTACTTTGTCAACGAACACTTTCTTCGCTATTTGAACAAGCGCTACCCCAACGATTACGACACCGTGCCTTTGCTGCTGTTTTGGGGACTTATGCTGCTTTGGCTGATGCCCTGGACCGCCTTTGTTTTGCAGGCTTTGCGCCAGGTTCCGCACAAAATTGGTGATTGGCGAGTGGGACTTACAAAACAGCAGCGGGGAACATTGTTGTTTGCCTTATGGGCGCTCCTGGTTCTGCTGTTCTTCAGCTTTTCCAGCCGCCAGGAGTATTACGTGATTCCCGGAGTACCGGGGCTGGCATTGTTGCTGGGAGGCTGGCTGGCCCGCGAAACCGCATCTGTGCCGGACAGCTCGGAACGCCGCAGCGGACGCCTCTCGTCCGTTGCATTGATGGTCCTCGGGGTGATTGCCTGTATGGCCGCGGTTGCCCTGGCAGTGCAATCCCAGGCCCCGCCGCACAATTACGATATCGCCGAGCTACTGAAGAAAAACCCTGAGGCTTACAAGCTCTCTTTTGGCCACTTCCTGGATCTCACTCCGCAGGCCATGGGCGCATTCAAAGTTCCGCTGCTGATTACGGGAATTGCTTTTGCCGTCGGCACAATCCTGAATTGGCTGCTGCGCCGTTCTAACCGCACCTTTCCTGCCAATCTGGTTCTGGCTACCATGATGATTGTGCTGCTGCGCCAAGCGCATACGGGGTTGGTCATTTTTTCTCCTGTCCTCACCTCCAAAATCCTGGCCGATACAATCGAGCAGCATTGGAAACCCGGAGATGTAATTGAGGACAACGGCGACTACGAGGCTGCCTCCAGCATGAATTTCTATACTCATCACCCAATGCGCATTCTGAATGGACGCCGGGCCAATATTTGGTATGGGTCCACATTTCCTGATGCCCCGCAGATTTTCGATGATGATCAGTCTTTTGAAAAACTCTGGCACAGCAGCCAGCGGATCTTCTTGTGGACCGAGGAAGACACGATTCCGCCCTACGTCAAGAGTTCAAGCTACTGTGAGTTGGCCAAGTGGGGAGGCAAACTGGTTCTTACCAATGAACGGACACTTTGCCGTGCTCTGGCTCAGCCTCGCTGACCAGCGCTTGCTCGGCAGCATGCACGGGACGAATCTTGCCGTCCTCCAGGATAAAAATATCGCCACGCCAGTGGACCTGGTGTCCAGCAAAACTTGCGAACCAGACCCAAAAGGCAATCAGGTCTCGGATCGGCACCAGCCAGAGCCGGTGGACAATGGAAGGATCATGAACTACGCGCACTCCGACCTGAAGGGCCACAGCGGCACGTAGAATAGAGGCGCCAGCCAGCACCAGCCACGACCACCATGCTCCCGCTGAAAGCAGGACAGCAATGATGGCCCAGGGCAAACCAAAAGTAAGCAGAATGCCAATGTAGCCCCGGCGTCGTGAATCACGCGTGCTGCGCGCCCAGCGCATCTGGTGTTCGAAGAACTGGCGGAAGCTGTAGGCTGGCAAATGGGTCTCCACTACCAGATCCACCAGCACCACTTCGAATCCCGCTCTGGAGATGCGGTTTCCAGTCTCAAAATCATCAGCCAGATAATCGACCATCGGTTCCAACCCGCCAATGGCATCCAAAGCAATGCGGCTCATGGCCAGCGTGGAACCCAGGGCGAAGTGAATTCCGTTTTCGATCTGCCGGGCGGCCAGTACTCCGGCAAAGAAATCTGTACTTATGCCGACGGCTTCCAGCTTCGATCCCAGCGTGTTCGCGGCGATCCCATTGTAAGGACAGGTCACCATGCCTACCTGCGACCTGCTAAAAGGAGCCATCACACGGCGCAGGTAATCGGGTGTGACATAGATATCGCTGTCATTGATGATGACGTGGTCGTACTTTGCGTCACGCAGCATCTGCACAACGTTGCTGGTTTTGCGGTTGTTGCCCAGCACCTCCGGACAGATTACAAGCCGGATTTTGCAGCTCGGGAATTCGCACATAAGCTGGTGTACGGCCTCCACTGCAGGATCGTCTGCGTCGTTCACCCCGAAGATAATCTCGTACTCGGGATAGTCCTGCACGCAATGGCTGCTGAAGCTTTCATACATCTGCGGATCGACTCCCCGCAGGGGCTTGAGAATAGAAACAGGCGGGGTAAATTCCGGATAGGGCTTGCGGCTGTCACGCAGAAAAGTCCGCACACTGCGCAGGCAGAGCGCATAAAAGCCCATGCCGCAAAAGGCGAGGATAGCGGCGACGAAACCAGGCAACTGATTCAACATTTACTGAAATGCACGTTCCCCTTCTATTTTATGCTATGCCCGACTGTGACTCTAGCTGGATGCTGTAAAATCCTTTATTTTCAATGAGTCGGAGATATTAACATTTCTTTGCAAAGTTGCACGTAAATGTTTACCCGTCGCCTACCGGTGTAATTAGAAAGTGCTGCCAGCATGTTTCAAAAATGCTGCTCAGAATCCCTTTTGGTGGAAGAACAGGCCTGCCGTTACTGGCCCTTTGCCGCTGCAGAGCAGCGTTGCACAAATTGAGTCAAGCGGGCGGGAGAAACATCTATAATAGTGATCGTTGATAGCAGATCGGATGGTCGCTGTCTTCGCAAGAAGAGAGAGGAAAGTCCGAACTTCGCAGAGCAGTGTGCCGGATAACGTCCGGGATGGTGGGTTCAAGCCCACCAGACGGAAAGTGCAACAGAGAAGATACCGCCTGGGTCGTTAAGGCCTAGGTAAGGGTGAAAAGGTGCGGTAAGAGCGCACCGCCCGGGCAGTAATGCTCGGGGCATGGCAAACCCCACACGGAGCAAGACCAAATAGGGGGGGAGTTGCGCCAAAAGCGCATGCGTGCCTGCTCGGCGCGCAAAACCTTCGGGTAGGTCGCTTGAGCCATTCAGCAATGAACGGCCTAGAGGAATGACCGTCGCGGCGGCAACGCCGTACAGAATTCGGCTTACAGATCTGAGATCACTTGCGGCCCTCACGTTCGAGAGAATGTGGGGGCTTTCAATTGCAGTTCTTCTTCGACTCTAATTCCGCAAACATCCGCGCAGGTCCGCGGTAAGACTTGATTGCGATTACGATGCCGATCTTGCCAACTCCACCGCCCGTACCAGTGCCTTAGTTTTATTGATGCACTCCTCGTATTCGCTCTCCGGAATGGAATCGGCGACAATACCGGCCCCGGCTTGAACATAGGCTTTTCTGCCCTTCATCAGCATGGTGCGAATAGCAATGCAGGAATCGAGGTTCCCGGCAAAGTCCGCATAGAGAACAGAGCCGCCATAGATTCCACGGCGCACGGGCTCCAGCTCTTCCAATATCTCCATGGCGCGAACTTTAGGCGCCCCGGTAAGAGTGCCTGCCGGAAAGCAGGCGGCAAATGCGTCTACCGCGCTTAAGCCTTGCCGCAGTGTTCCTTCAACGGCTGAAACCAGGTGCATCACGTGGGAGTAGCGCTCAACAAACATCAGGTCGCGCACCTTCACCGAGCCATATTCGCTCACCCGGCCCACATCGTTGCGTCCCAGGTCCACCAGCATGACGTGTTCGGCGCGCTCTTTCTCGTCGTTTCGCAATTCCTGTTCCAGCATCCAATCTTCGGCCTCGTCCTTACCGCGCTTTCGAGTGCCGGCGATGGGACGGTATTCCAGTTTGCGGCCGGTCACCCGCACCAGCATTTCCGGGGAAGAGCCCAGCACATTCATATCGCCCATGCGCAGAAAGTACATGTAAGGGGAGGGATTCACCCGCCGCAGCGCCCGATAAATCTCCAACGGCGAAACTCCCGGTTCAAGTTCAAGACGCAGCGAAGGCACCGTCTGAAACACGTCGCCGGCGCTGATGTATTCCTTGATTTTTTCCACGGTGCGGATAAACCGCCTCTTGCTCACCGAGACATCAATCTTCAATTTGCCAGGACGGGGCTTCGCTGGAGCCAGATACTTCTTTGGAAGAGGCGCAGCAAGCTGTTTTTCGATCTGCTCAATGTCCCGGACCGCCTGCGCGTATGCCGCCTTCGGTGATTGCTGCCGCACGTTGGCCGTGGCAATGATGTAGATCTCGTGGCGGACGTGATCAAAAGCCAGCAGGCGGTTAAAAAACATGAGCACGCAATCCGGAAGCTGTAGATCGTCTTTAGCCAAGACCGGGAGCTTTTCCAGTTGGCGGACTGCATCGTGTGAAAAAAACCCGACCGCTCCCGCTGTGAAGGGTGGCAGTCCAGGGACATGGGCGTGCTTATGCTCAGACAACAATCGATCGAGCACCTCAAAAGCACGGCCCTTCAGTTGCTGTTTCTTGCCGCCTTGTTCCAGCACAACATGGTCACCATAGGCGCGTAACACCATATAAGGGCGGGCGCCCAGAAAGGTGTAGCGCCCCACCTTTTCCCCGCCCTCAACTGACTCCAGCAAAAACGCATCGGGCTCTTGAGCGGCGATGCTCAGAAAAGCGGAAACCGGCGTGCGCAAATCTGCGGCAACCGTCTTTGCCACGGGGATCAGTGTGACCCCCCCAGCCAAGCGAGAAAACTCGCTGTAATCAGGAACAATCATGGGAAAACCATCTTAATTCATACCCATGCTAAATGCCCCCAGAGAGGAAACGTGTTCAAATTGGTGTTCACAGGCATAGTCCGGTCAACCCTGGAAAACGCGCAAAAAGTACATATCTAGTTACCCAGCGGGCTGGTAAACATTGACTCCCCGGGGCTCTATTGGACTATACTGCTCAAAATCAACAGGCCCCCCGAAGTTGAGATACGCTCTCTGGCCCTGTTTCCTTTGGGGTAAAAGGAGCGACTCCTCAGGCCACAGGTGAACGCGGATGCTGGTCAGATTCTGGGGTGTTCGCGGTTCTACGCCAACTCCTCAGTCGGAAAACTTGCGCTACGGAGGCAATACCTCGTGTGTGGAGGTGCGTCTCAACGGGCACATTTACGTGTTTGATTGCGGCACCGGATTTCGCAACCTGGGGAAACAACTTCTGCAGGAAGCGAATGGCAATTCCATTTCAGCGCATATTTTCCTCTCTCACTTCCACTGGGACCATATCCAGGGCATTCCATTTTTCGCCCCGCTTTATACGGACCATGAAAGTTATTTTTTCTTCCATTCCTCCAACCGCACGCGAGGCCTGCAGCGGGCGATTGAAGAACAGATGTCCGATCCTTATTTTCCGGTGAACATGAGTGAGATGGCTGCCCATCGCCACTTCTACAGCATTGAGGAAGGTGATATTCCATTTGATGACTGTCTCATCAAATCAATATGGTTGAATCATCCTCAGGGATGCTTGGGCTTCCGCCTCGAGGCGCAGGGAAAGGTCCTGGTCTACGCCACCGACAATGAACCTGGCCATCCGATATTTGACAAGAATGTCCGTAAACTGGCCGAGGGAGCGGATGTGTTGATCTACGATGCCCAGTATTTGCCTGAAGAATACGAGGCAAACAAGCGGGGCTGGGGACATAGCCACTGGCGCGAGGCAATCAATATCGTTATGGAAAGCGGTGCTAAAGAGCTGATTCTCTTCCACCACGATCCCGACCATACCGACGAGTGCATTGATTCAGTTGTAACTACGGCACGCGAGCACTATGCCAAGGTTCGCGCTGCCTCTGAAGGCATGGAGATCTTGCTTTAAAGCACTCAGTCGCAGACACTCCGCATTTCGTCCTTAAACGCGGATGTTCTTTCATAGACCATTTTCGCGGGTATCATAAAATGGTCCAGACGATTTGCGATCGATGCGAAAATACGCTCTAAAAACTTGTCTGGCTACTTGCTCTTGAACATCCCATTCATCTCAGCATAAGGCACAGCCCCCTCCAGCATCGCTTTGTAGGTTCCGGCGGTCTGTGCCTCTTCGGCAATGCGGCGCAGCAGTCCCATGGTGGACCGCATCGGTCCAGAGCCCATGCTAATACGCTTCACGCCCAGATCTTTCAACTCCTCAATGGAAGGAGCGCCAGTTGTTGCCAGAATGTTTACGGGCGCATTGAGTTGTTCAACCACAGCGCGGATGTTCTTTGCGTCCCGCAAGCCAGGAATGAAAATAGAGTCTGCTCCAGCCTGTAGATATGTCTTTCCTCGCTGCACGGTGTTCCGTAGGGCCTGCTCTCTATCAACGCCCTTTTGCCAGTAGGCGTCAGTGCGGGCGTTAATGACCAGATGAACGCCCAATCTTTCACCTGTTTTCCTTGCCGCCTGAATACGGGCGATCTGCTCCGGCAGCGGATACAGCGGACCTTGTTCTCCTTGGTCAGGAAGGGCATCCTCCAGGTTGACTCCGACTGCTCCCGCCGTAATGACTTGCTCAATGACGCCCTCAAGTTGCTGCAAATCGACAGAGAAACCCGCCTCTATATCGGCGGTAACCGGAACTTGAACAGCGTGAGTAATTCTCTTGATGGCAGCCACCATCTCCACCCAGGGGATATGCTGGCCATCGGCATAGCCCAAAGCATAGGCCACGCCTGCGCTGCCGGTAGCAACCACCGGGAATCCAACTTGCTCTACGATGCGCGCGCTGGCTGCATCCCAGGCATTTACCAGCACCAGCGGGCTTTCAGCGCGATGCAACTCCAGGAGCCGAAGGGCTTTTTGTGTCTGTGTCATGCTCAATCCTTTCTCATCAACGTGCCGGAACCCAAAGGGCAATTCAGGACGCAGTGTTTTCTTTTCCTGCAAGGCACAAAATGCCTACGCCCTCTTTTATGAGACATAAAACCACTCTGGCCGGGTACAATAGATCGAAAGACATCGTATCGGCCCAGTTCTTTATCTTATTACGGAGGTAAGCTCCTGGATTCCTCCGGCCTTGCCGAGTCTTGTTTTTCGTATCTATACTTTTCGATTGCCCTCAATTTTCAGTGGAGTACAAATGAAAACCGTTTCGCTCGAACAGGAGCTGAATCCCTGGGAGGCCCAGGCAGCCCGATTTGATTTTGCCGCACAAAAGTTAAATCTCGATGAAGGTCTTTGGAAAATTCTGCGGTATCCCACCCGAGAAATTATCGTTCACATTCCAGTCTCAATGGATGACGGCCATCTGGAAGTCTTTACCGGCTTCCGGGTGCAACACTCTATAGCCCGAGGTCCAGCCAAAGGAGGAGTGCGCTACTCTCCTGACGTTACTCTGGACGAAGTGCGCGCCCTGGCTAGTTGGATGACCTGGAAATGCGCGGTGGTCAACATTCCTTTTGGCGGGGCCAAAGGCGGCATCATTGTTGACCCCAAGAAGCTTACATTGTCTGAATTGGAAAAACTGACCCGTCGCTACACCGCTGAATTGATTGAATTTCTCGGCCCCGAAAAAGATGTTCCCGCCCCCGACATCAACACCAACGAACAAACCATGGCTTGGATGATGGACACCTATTCCATGCACATGCGCCAGACCGTGACCGCCGTGGTCACCGGCAAGCCCATCAATATAGGTGGGTCCCGTGGACGTAGGGAAGCCACCGGCAGGGGGGTCATGATTGTCTGTGACGAAGCATTGAAAAAACTGCGCATGGACCGCGAGACAACACGCGTGGTAATTCAAGGTTTCGGCAATGTGGGTTCCAACGCCGCAAAACTAATGGCGGACGCCAGCTACAAGATCATCGGCATCGCCGAATATGATGGCGGACTCTATAACTCCAAGGGCATCGACATCGACGCGCTGTTCGAATACAGAGACCGCAACAAAACCATAGTGGGATTCCCTGGAGCGGAACCCGAAGACTCCCGGCAACTGCTAACAACCGAGTGCGACATCCTGATTCCAGCCGCGACCGAGAATGTGATCACCAGCCAGAATGCTTCTGATATCAAAGCAAGGATTGTCTGCGAAGGCGCCAATGGCCCAACCACGGCAACTGCCGATGAGATCCTGGCCGACAAGCGGATCTTTGTGATTCCTGACATTCTGGCCAACGCCGGCGGCGTTACCGCCTCTTATTTTGAATGGGTGCAGGATCGCCAGGGATATTTCTGGAAAGAATCGGCGGTCAATGAGCAGCTTGAATTCATTCTGAAGGAATCTTTTGAAGACGTGGTGCATTTCTCCGAAACTCACAACGTCAATAACAGGATTGCAGCGTACATGCTGGCCATAAGCCGGGTGGCCCATACCATCAAAGTGCGCGGTATCTACGCTTGAAGTTTGTTCCACTACGCTAGAAAGAGCAGCCTGAAAGGCTGCTCTTTTCCGGTCAAGAACAGCGAGCTTTCAGTTTCCTCGCCCCGATCGTGAGGAAAGAATAAAGCCGCGGTTTCTCCGCGGCTCCAAAACACAAATTCAATTCTAGCGGCCTTTTTTCTTACCTTTTTTGCCAGCCTTCTTGCCTCCACCTTTGCCTTTTTTACCGCCGCCTTTTTTGCCACCCTTTTTCTCACCACTCTTTTTGCCGCCAGACTTCTTCTTTTTTGAAGAAGATTTCTTGCTGGCAGGTTTGCTCTTGGCAGCTTTCGAGGCACTTTTTTTGCTGGCGCTCTTCTTTTTGCTTCCACCAGATTTCTTTTTAGCGCCGCCTGCTTTCTTTTTGGAGCTGCCGGACTGGCCTCCATCTGTGGAAGAAGCGGCGGGGGGCTCATGCTGCCCTCCATCAGTTTCTTCATCGCTCTCGTGTCCGCCACCACCTTCGGCGCCAATGGCTTCTTCTTCCTCTTCTTCGTAATCCTCTTCTTCCATGGCTCCGCCACTGTAGCCGCCAATGTCGCTGTAATCGTCGTCCATATCGTCCTCATGCCGTGCATAGAGGGTCTCGTCGTAAAAGCTCATATTTCCTCCAGAAATTAGGACCGACACTGCATCACTGCTCAAAAACAAGACAGGCGCGGATTATAGCAATACACATGAATTGCATGTCAACTCCGCGCCTCTCAGTTTGCAATTGCAACGCTAATAAATCAAGTTCAATGATTGCCGGCGGAGAGCGTTCCGTTGGGATGCTGCACCGCCGATTTCTTGGCTGCCGTTTTGGCGGTTGCTTTATGACGCTTGGATCTGTGTTTCGCCGGTGTAGCATCGGTTTGTCCGGGAGCCAGAGGTTTGTAAATTACTAAGGTCCTCCCGTGCTTTAACTGGTTTCCTTTCAATCGGTTCCAGCGACGTAGACGGTCGGGAGCTACCCCGAAGTCATCCGCAACGGAGAGCACAGTGTCTCCTTTACGCACCTTGTAGCGGGTAGGATGCTTGGAGTAGGCAATGGCGCCGGCTTCCGCGGACCCGCTTACAGGAATGACCAATTTGGAATCAACACTGAGCTCATCACTTTTTTCCAGATTATTTGCCGAAGCAATGGAGCGTTCGGTGGTGTGGTATTTCTTAGCCACGCTGGACAGCGTATCTCCCGACTGCACGCGGTAGTAGCGCCATGTAACTCGCTTGTCTCTGGGAATAGCGGCGATGGCCTGTTCATATTTCTCTTTTGTGCCATCGGGAAGCCGCAGGTCAAATCGCATGTCCTTGGGTGTGGTGCCTCGGAGCAGACTGGGATTCAGATCGGAAAGCCGTTCAACCGGCGCTTCGATACACTCCGCCACCAGCCGCAAATCAACGGGATAATCAATCGTGACCAAATCATATTGATCAGCAGGATCGGGCATAATGTTATCCAAGCCGTATTGCGCCGGGTTCTTGGACATGATGGTCATCGCCAAAATGATTGGCACATAATTCTTGGTCTCTTTGGGTAACACGTCCCGCTTATAAAGCTCCCAGAAGTCTGCGTAGCCAGTGCGTTTTACCGCCTGCTGCACGTTGCCGGGACCGGAGTTATAAGCGGCCATGGCCAGATACCAGTCGCCAAATTCGTTGTAGAGGTCTTTCAAATGCCGGGCCGCAGCACGGGTGGCTTTTTCGGGGTCCTGACGGTCGTCCACCCACCAATTCCGTTGCAGGCCATAGCCTGACGCGCGACTGGCCATAAATTGCCACATCCCGCGGGCGCCGGCACGGGAGAGAGCCAGGGGATGGAAGCCTGATTCAGCCTGCGCCAGGTAAATCAGGTCCTGAGGTACGCCTTCTTCCTTGAAGACCCTTAGGATCATGTCGCGATATCGTCCTGACCGCGCTACAGCCCGTTCAAACGTGCCCTTGCCCCTACTGGAATAGTAGTTAATGTAGCCTGCCACGTAATCGTTGATCACCAGGGGCAAATCAGATTGCGTGGTCTGCAACTCAGCTTCAGCTTTGGCTTTAAGGTTCGGATCGGGAGCGAAGGTTACCTGATTGGCCTCGTCAATTGGTGCTGGTTCCGATTGTTGCTCAGTAAAACCGTCGCCTTTTTTGAAGGCGACCATCTCCAGCGTGTGAATGCCTTCAGTGATCTTGTCGAATTCCAACTGGAGGCGCTCATCGGATTTAATATCTACAGGCGATTGCATTAAAACGTCTACCGCGCTGTTAAAGTCCTTCTTGGCAGCGTCCAGGTGCCCAGCCTTGTAATTGGCTTGGCCTGACTGGTAGGCCTGCTCCGCCTGGGCTATCACATTCACCACTGGATCAAGCTTTGGCGGTTCTGGCTTGATCTGTTGGACCACCGGGGCCGGGGGCGGAGCCACAGGCTGCTGCTGGATGGTGGGCGCGAGTGCCTGCGGAGTTGGTACCGTCTTTTTGGGTCCCCGGGTTTCGCAGGAACTCAGCAGCAGAACGCTGGCGCTGATGCTCGCAAGAAAGAGGTGTTTAGAAGGAAGCTTCATAGGGCGTTTGTGCACTCCATCATACTTTCATTTGACGAACATTTCTCCTGAACAGCAGCTTAGAATCTTGGTACGAAGGGAGCGGCTGCCTGCTGGCCCGAAGTATTCAGGAGAAAAATCTTCAGCTTCGAGAAGACCATCCCTTTTGTTTCAACAAGTTAGCAGCAACTCAAGTCTGGAACTGACCGCTTCCGATATTGGTGATACCTGTTTGCCACGTAAGTACAAGTGGGTTCCCTATTGACAACTTTGTACTGGGATCTATGCGCAAGGAACCAGTCATCCTGCAATTTCCCTCCCATCGTACATGAATCCCATACGCAAAAAACGCCAGGGCAAATGCAATGGACTGATTTAGAAGTAAGGTTACATCACGGCATCGGCCTCAGCTTTTGCTTTACTTTTGGGGTAACTTCTTCATAAACTTATGCGACTTCCCCCCAGAAACACCGGGTCTTTCGGCAAGAACTGTTAAGACCGGGAAATATCGAAATCAGGCGGCCTGGTTGCTAAAAGCAAAAACACAAACCAAAAACTACGTAAACGCCTTTGCCACCGCGGTAATGGCTTTTGTCGGCACCGATGAAGATGCCCTGTCTGACCTGCCGGCCATGCTGGCCAGCGACTTTGACGCCGACCGGGCAGAACTCTGGCTTTGGGATGACGCTTCAGGCTCCTGCTATCTCACCAGCGCGGCAGGGGCTGAGGCCCGGCATCGCCTGGACTACGCTCCGGCAAACTCCGGCGCTGTTGGCAAGATCGCCTATAACAAGAAAAGCATCGAGAACATCGTGCTCTCAACCTTTGGCCGCGATGACCAGGAGTTTGCGCGCCAGACAAGTCTGACCCACATCAGCGGCTATCCACTGCTCGTCAGTGGCGAAGTGGCTGGGGTCTTGGCCATTTACACCCGTGGTGAGGCCTCAGAAGAGCTGCTGATCTGGTGGCGGGTGTATGCAGAGATGAGTGCGGCGAGGCTGAAGAACCGTCTGGTTGCCCAGGAAAAAGACCGGCAAATCACTCAGCTTTCGCTGCTCTTTGAGGCCACCCGCCTGCTGAACTCCACTCTTGACCTGACAGAGTTACTGGAACTGATCCTGAAGATTGCCAGGACTGAAGTCAAAGCAGACCGGGGCAGTGTATTTCTGGTGGACCACAAGCGCAGCGAACTATGGTCCATTGTGGCCTCCGGGCTGGACCATCAGGAAATCCGTGTTCCTCTAGGAGAGGGAGTTGCGGGTCGCGTAGCCAAGACCGGCGAAATCATCAACGTAGAAGATGCGTCCACGCTCGATTTTTTTGATCCAAGATTCGATCAGAAATTTAACTACCGGACTAAATCGCTGCTCAGCCTTCCTATTCGCCATCATTCCGGCCATATCGTGGGAGTCATCCAGTTACTGAATTCCCAAGACGGATCTTTTTCGCCTGCGGACGTCGATTTTCTTTCCCGGCTCACCGGCCACATGGCCATGGCTCTGGAAAATGCGCGTCTGCATCGGGATTCCCTGGAAAAACAACGTATCGAAAAAGAACTGGCCTTGGCGCGGGCCATTCAGCGCAGCCTGTTGCCGGAAGCTCCGCCTATCGTGCCGGGGTATGACATTGCCGTTTTGAACGATCCCTGCTTCGACGTGGGAGGCGATTACTACGACTTTCTAAATCTGGGGCCGCAGACCCTGCTTCTGGTAATTGCCGACGTGGAAGGCAAAGGCATTTCTTCTGCGCTGGTGATGTCAAATCTCCAGGCAACTCTGCGGGTCCTGGTCATGCATCTGCACTCACTGGAGGTGTTGGCCTTCTCGCTGAATGAAATGCTTTATAACGACACGAAATCAGGCAAGTACTTGAGCGTATTTCTGGGGCTGGTGGACACGCGCCGCAATATCATCCATTACATTAACGCCGGCCATGTCCCACCCTTCCTGGTCCGGAGCAAGACCGGTGAGGTCCGATTGCTGGAAGAAGGCGGCACAGTGATCGGCCTCTTTCCTGCGGCAGATTACAAACGCGGCTCCATCAAGTTGGAATCCGGTGATGTTCTGGTCTGCTGCACCGACGGCATTACCGAGATTTCGGATGAAAACAGCCAGGAGTACGGCACGATGCGGCTGGCGGAGCGCGTCCGGCGAAACCGGGAAAAACCCGCGCAGGGCATTGTAGACGCCGTATTAGCCGATGTTGCCGGCTATTCAACAGCCAGTATGAATGTGGACGACAAGGTGCTCATGGTCATGAAAGTCATGTCCGACGGAAGTGTTACTTCTTCAGGCAGCACTACCTCTTTCATAGCACCGCATGAGGAAGAATGACATTGCTGGATTTCTCTTCCAGTACCAGACCGCTTCCTTTGGGCAAATAACTCTTTCGCTGGAACCAATCTTCCATGTCTTCTTTCAGTCGCTCCAGGGGTACGCGTTGGCCAGCTTCCATAAGACCGTCGGCCACGGGCAATGTATCGTCAAAGATGGAATCATTGGTGAAGTTGCGCATGGAAAAACTATCAAGCCACTTGATAGGGCAGGGCAGCAACTCGCTCCCGTGCTGATATCGAACATGGATTTTTCGACAATACATTCCAACCCCTAGTCTAGTTCTTTTATCTTTTGTGAGAATATCCCACGGGCAAAAAAACGCGCTACTAACGACAGATGCAGAGTTATTTTCGCTAACCAGACTCAGATGAGAATTCATTCATAAACGGGCGAAGAAAATTAAAGTGGCACAAGGAGAAGGGATTCTGCTTTCTTTCGCTTTCTTCTTTATTTGCGAAGATGTACGGGCATAAAATTACTTGCAATTGCAGTTGAATGCCGATATCGTACATGGCCTTTTGTAATCCGCCCGAACCAGGTATGGGGGCATCTAACTAGAGTCGGAGAGTAGGAGCTGTTTTATGTCTGGCCGCATTCCTCTTAGTGTCACTGGTGAATTAGCGAAACGCATTCAGGCCGTAAGCGATGAACTTATGGCCTTGCACAGCGAGCTCTATTGGATTGCTCTCGCTGACACCAAGCCGCCACAATTTGAGGAGCTGAATATCGATCTGGTTACGGATTTTAAGTTTGCAGTCGACAACATGAGGGACCTGCTGTGGAAGTATCTTGAGGTTGCTGAAAAGATTGAACCGCAACTCGTGCAAGAAGCAGAGGAAGCTCACCGAATGCGCCGCGTAACCCAGCTTTTGCAGCTTCTGCGTGAACGTCTGGGCCATTACCCTGATACACAACCGATGTCGTTTATTGAGAAGATAAGCGCGTCTATTGGAGAACGGCTGACCGGCGGCGGCAAGGCGGCATGAAAAAAAGTAAATGGCAATTGGCAAATAGCAATTAGCAAACAAAAAGCCAAACGCTAATGATGGGATGCTTACTAGGCAAGGGCTTTGCCCTTGATATCCTTACCGACTTGAGAAGGCGTTGCGTGGGTGAAAATTCGGTGATTCTAAAAAATTACCCAATTACTAAATTTCTCAATTCCCCAATTGCCTGTTGGTGATGAACTGCGTGAACGACGACGAGAACAAAAGTCTCGTTTCAGTATGCATAACGGAATTGCTTATCTTGCCTTTGGTCCTGCGGCTCGAATATTCTCCGGCACCTCGAACTTCTCAAAATTCTTAGCAAAGCGCGCTGCCAGGTTGGCAGCGGCCTCATCATAAGCAGCCTTATCTTTCCACGCCCCACGAGCGTCCAGAAACTCCGAGGGCACACCCGGACACTCTTTCGGAACAGTAAATCCAAACGCCGGCTCAACTGTGAACTGCACTTTGCGGAGCTGTCCTTCAATGGCGGCCCGCACCATGGCCCGAGTGTAGGGCAGTTTCATCCGCTGGCCGGCGCCGTAAGCCCCGCCCAACCATCCGGTATTCACCAGCCAGCATTGGGTATTGTGCTCTTGCAGGCGGCGTCCGAGCATCTCCGCATATACCTTGGGGCGAAGGGGCAGGAAAGGAGAGCCAAAGCAAGTAGAAAAATTGGGCTGCGGTTCTTTGATACCAGCTTCAGTTCCCGCAACTTTGGCGGTGTAACCGGAGAGAAAGTGATACATGGCCTGTTCAGGAGTGAGCTTTGAAATAGGGGGAAGAACGCCAAAGGCATCTGCGGTGAGGAAAATGACTGTCTTAGGATGCCCGCCGATTCCGGGAATGACAGCGCCATCGATATAGTCCACTGGGTAGGCGCAGCGTGTGTTTTCTGTCCGGCTGTCATCGTCGTAATCAGGAACGTGGGTCACAGGATCAAGAGAGACGTTTTCCAAGACCGAACCAAAGCGAATGGCATTCCAGATCTGAGGCTCATTTTCACGCGAAAGCTTAATGCACTTGGCATAGCAGCCTCCCTCAAAATTAAAGATGCCGGAGGAGCTCCATCCATGTTCATCGTCGCCGATCAGCCGGCGCTCGGGGTCCGCAGACAGCGTGGTCTTGCCGGTCCCGGAAAGACCAAAGAAAAGCGCCGTATCGCCATTTCCACTTACATTTGCCGAGCAATGCATGGGAAACACATTGCGCTCCGGCAAAAGAAAATTCATGATTCCGAAAATAGATTTCTTCATCTCTCCAGCGTATTTGGTCCCGCCAATCAGAATGATCTTGCGGGTGAAATTTACGATAATGAAGGCTTCGGAGCGGGCGCCATCACGCCGGGGATCAGCCAGAAACTCGGGCGCCGAAACGATCGTGAATTCTGGCTGGTGGCGCTTGAGCTCTTCTTCATTGGGACGGATAAAGAGAGCACGAACAAAAAGATTGTGCCAGGCATATTGATTGATTACACGTATTGGCAGCCGGTATTGGGGGTCCGCGCCCGCGAACAAATCATGTACATAAAGCTCCCGGCCACGCAGGTATTCCACCATTCGCTCCAACAGCGCATCAAATTTATCGGGATCGAATGCCTGGTTCACGTCTCCCCAGTTCACCTTATCCGAGGTAACGGAATCTTTAACGGTAAACTTGTCTTTGGGAGAGCGACCGGTATATTTGCCAGTGTAGGAAACCAGGGCGCCATTGTCTGCAAGTTGTCCTTCGCCGCGACGGATAGCGTGCTCCACCAGGGGACCGGAACGCAGGTTGCGGAAAATTTTATTGCTTTTGAGAAGTGATTCCAGTACCGCTGTTGTATCTATTACCGGTGTAGCCTGTGACATGATGTAGGATCTCCTGTTTCCCAAAACCCTGGAGCGCCCAGCAGGGATGGCGCAGACAAGGGGGTTTGGTTTGAATTGGCGCCGGCTAAGCTGTTTTCACCAGTGCATCTTGCGGCGCGCCAACTTCCGTAAGAACTGCATTCAAATGCGCAAGCGATTCATCCACCGTAAGGGTATACATCTCGCGCCCATGCTCATAGCTGCCGGTTTCAATGGCAGACTTCAGGTAGTGACCGGCAATCTGAATGGCAAGTGGATCGGTGATGGTACGCCCTGTGCGCTTCTTGTATTCCACCCAGGTTGGATGCGGCAGCGCAATCCATACTGGATGCCCGCCGACCAGAAATTTGATGTCTACTGCATCCGCATGACGGGTTGCTATGGCGACGATCAAAGCCTGATAAAGGCAGTGGAGTTTCTGGGTGGTCCAGTGGTCGGTTACGTGAAAGTCTTCGTACATTCCTGTTAAAAATGATATCGGAGAGCAGCCAGAGCAGCAAGTAACGTCTCAAAATGAGTATCAACATGACAACCATGAAAGCAGTGTGGATTTCAAGGCCCGGTGGGCCGGAAGTGCTGGAAGTCCGAGAGGTTTCCAGACCGCAAGCAACAGCAGACCAAGTATTAGTGCGGGTCCGGGCATCGGCATTGAACCGGGCAGATTTATTGCAACGGCAGGGAAAATATCCTGCGCCGCCCGGCTATCCGCAAGAAATCCCCGGTTTGGAATTTGCCGGCGAGGTGGCTGAAACAGGGCCACTGGTCAAGATGTGGAAGACCGGTCAACGGGTTTTCGGGCTGACAGGCGGAGGGGCCCAAGCCGAGTATGTGACCAGTCACGAACGGCTTCTGGCTGAAGTCCCCCAAAACCTGGATTGGCCAGAGGCAGCCGCTATCCCTGAAGTTTTTATCACGGCCCATGATGCCTTGTGGAAACAGGCGGAATTGCGGCCCGGGGAGACCGTCCTGATCCATTCTGTGGGAAGCGGAGTCGGGCTGGCCGCAGTGCAGTTGGTTCGCGCCATCCAGGCTGTTCCGTTCGGCGCCTCACGCACGGCAGACAAGATCGAACAGGCGAAGAAACATGGGCTGGAAGCAGGTCTGGCTGTTCAGGACAACTTCGATGATCTGGTTGCTGCTGCCGAGAAATGGACCGCTGGCAAGGGGATCAATGTGGTACTCGATCTGGCCGGCGGGCCATACATAAAGGCCAGCCAGAAGCTCATGGCTGTAAAAGGCCGGATAATTCTGGTGGGCAGCGTAGCTGGCGGGGCCTGCGAGTTGGACTCGCGCTTTGTGATGGGGAAACGCCTTCAGATACGCGGCACCGTGCTGCGTGCGCGTGCCCTGGAAGAAAAAATTCAGGTCACACAGGCCTTTGCTGCGGAGGTAGCACCCCTATTCATCACTGGCGTCCTGCGTCCCAATATCGATACCAAATTCAAGATGGCGGAAATCTCTCAAGCGCACGCCCGGCTTGAATCAAACCAGACCTTTGGCAAAGTTGTAGTGATTTGGTAATTGAGTAATTGAGCTTGGTGTAGCTTCTAAATTACAAATTAGCCGATCATCAATTACAGATTCTCTAAGCTGTATCGAGCGGGCAAAAAAACAAGTGCGCCGGCATTATATTGCGCGGCTCGAACTCCGTGTAAACCTGATTAAAACAAGCCTGCAAGTAGGGCAGAACGGTGCGGCGGAACTGGTAGAACAGAACAGCGCCCGTTGGGTTCAAAGCCTGCCGTGATTCCCGCATGAGTGTTTTCCGGAATTTCTCCGGAAAATGGCTGAACGGAATACCGGAAATAATGTAATCGGCGCCGTCCAAGCCCAATTTCTCCAGCTCCTTGCCCACGTACTCGGCCGAGCCATGCACCACGTGCAACCGGGGATCGGGAAAGGTACGGCGAAGGTAGCGGACAAAATCTTCATTCATCTCAAAAGCCACTAACCGGGCTTCGGGAGACATCCGCTTGAGGATGTTCGCCGTAATTGTCCCTACGCCAGGCCCATATTCCACGATCGTCCGGGCACGGGCCCAGTCGAACTTGCCCATCAAGCGGTCAATGAGGAAGCGAGAGCTAGGGATGATCGAACCCAGCATCTTGGGATGTTGGAAAAAATTCTTGGCAAATAACAGAGTCTCTTCACTGCGTGAGGTTTTGGATTGGAACATTCGTATGCTCGTGGCGCCTCTATATTTTAGAAACTAAAGCAGAACGATAACAATACTAGGTTGCTTTCTCAGATGTAAAGTAAAAGAAATTTGCCGCCTGTTTATACTTCGTATATGTCTGCTCCAAATACAGCCCGCCCTGCCCGTACCCGCGACCGCATCCGGGGGTATTGGAACAGGGTCACAGAGGGGGCCGGGCTGGAGCAGCTCTGGCGACAATTCACCGCTGATGCCCGCCAGAGCTACGCATTTTACTCCCGTGACGTGGATTGGGAGACAATCCAGGGGAAAAAGCGATGGAAACGATGGTTCCACATTACCTGGGCGCTGTTTCATGCCATGCTGATGAAGCTCTCACCCGCCCGTCGCGTCCTGCTGCTGATTGCCGTGGTCCTGGTCCTCTATCCTGTTCCCTCGTTGCTAACGGTGGAAAGTGGTTCGGCGGAGTCATTTGTCGTCAAGCTGTTTGGATTGGGTGCAGCTCTGCTCTTTCTGTTACTGGCCCTGGAACTGGCGGACCGTGTCACGATGAAACGCGATCTGGAGATCGCGCGCGATATCCAGCGGTGGCTGGTCCCTGGGCAGCCTCCTGCAGTTCCGGGCGCTGAGGTGGCTTTCGCTACCTTACCTGCCAATACAGTTGCCGGCGATTATTACGATGTTCTTGAACGGCCGAGCAAGGATGGCGCGCGCTGGCTGATCGTAGTCGGAGACGTGGCCGGGAAGAGCATTCCTGCAGCGCTGCTGATGGCGACCTTCCAGGCCAGCCTTCACACCTTGATTGCCGTAACCGAAACGCTTTTCGATCTGGTCACTGGCCTTAACCGCTATGCCTGCGCCCACAGCGATGAAGGACGGCGCTTTACCACTGCGTTCTTTGCTGAATATGAGCCCGGCCCGCGCTGGCTCACCTACGTCAATGCCGGGCACAACCCGGCAGTACTGCAGCGGGCCAGTGGCGCTATTGAATATCTGTCTGTTGGTGGTTTGCCGCTGGGGATTCCCATGCCTAACAACAAATGTGACGACTATGCCGGGGTTTCCCTCCAGCTTTTTGCAGGCGATACGGTGGTGATATTCACCGATGGCCTGGTAGAAGCCATGAATGCCGGCGGAGAGGAATATGGCGACCAGCGGCTTTTATCCATGCTGCAATCTTTCCATAACGAAAGCGCAGCGCGCACCTTGGAGCGTCTGTTCGAAGATGTAAAGCGCTTTGTCGGCGAGACCAGCCGCCAGGATGACATCACCTGCCTTGTCTTCCAGTGCAAGTAGCAGGGCGCGGCGATCAATAATTTCCATGGACTCGGGCGCAAAAGAACGTCAAAACCTTACCGCTGATGACGCTGATTTGACTGATAAAGCAGCAAATGGCAAATAGCAAATGGCAAAACAATTGGCAGATAGGATCTTTTGTAGAACTGGTTCTCAGACAACGCAAGCCTAATCTATAGCAAAGGTGGCATGGACGACCGCGGTAATGTCTTTCTCCAGTGACGTTGTGTCGTTCATGCCTTCGCCGGAAAATTGGGTAGAGTCGGCAGCAGTAACTTGCAGCACGCCCATCTGGGCTGAACGCATTTCCCCGGCCTTGCCTCCGTTGCTGTTCGCGATCTGTTGGGCGCGCTCCCGGGCGTCGTGCGCCGCTTCCGCCAGCATCTCAACTTTAGTCTCGGAAAGATGGGTGTAGAGGTACTTAGGAGCGTCGGATTCCAGCAAGATGCCTTGATTGATAAGTTGGGTGACGCTGCGCGAGACCTTGGTCAGTTTGTCAATCTCCGGCGAGCGAATTTCCAGCGACTGCGTGAGCCGGTATGAAGCCACCGGCCCGCCTCCATAGGGCTGTACTTCACCCACACTGACTTTCGAGACGTGACGGAGCTGCGTGGTGGAAACGGCTGAGATTACAATCGTGTTTTCGGAAAATCCCTGCGCAACGAGAAAGGCACGCACCTTCTCAACATCCTGGGTGAGCTTCGTATAAGCATCTGCGAGTTTGGGCGCCTCGGCGGTAACCGACGTGCCCCAGATCATCAGGTCAGACTTGATGCGTTTCTTCGACGAGCCGGTCACGGTGATGGTTTGGTCCAACCTCTTTGCCTTGAGAAATGTTGATGACACAATGACGGACGAAATCACAATCGCAAGAGACAGGGCCAAGGCGGCACGGAAGCTTCCGTTCATATTCTCCTCGCAAGGTTGTGCAGCGGGCTCGAACAGAATCATACCGCAGGCCGGACAAGAAGGGGAGCTAAAGCGCAATATTCAGTCGCAATCGTACATGTTTCTCACCGCTTGCGCTGGCCGCTTGTAGCGGGCACAAATTTGGACGAAGCTAGGCCGTAGCTTTTCCAGCAGCGCCATTATCCTCTCAATAACCCATTACGTTTTTCCATCCGCCCCGTCAAAGAAAAAAGGACAACAAGGGAGGCCTCGCCATGCGTCCACTCAAAACAAATCTTCGCTTATTCGGTATCGGATTAGTAGGTACTGCGGGCCTGATGCTGGCCGCGCTCCTGGCGCAGGCCCAGCGGCCCGCGCCCACCACGGCCCAATCCGTCAGAGGACATTTTGCCGGAGTGGACCGCCGGGTTTTGGAGATGGCCAAAGACTTTCCCGCGGACAAATACGACTTCCGCCTGAAACCGGAGATGCGGTCTTTCTCCGAATTGATGGTGCACATTGTGTCCGGCAATATTTATGCCGCCAAGGTGGGCCGGGGCGAGAAGGCGAACTGGGACGAGTTGAACCCCAAGGACTATCCCAACAAGGCCGCAGTGGTCGCGTTGCTGGAAAAATCCTTTGCCGACTCCGAGGCTGTGGTCAACGGCCTGCCGGATGAGACCTTTGTGAAAAGCATCGAGCCATGGGTCGGTGTTATGGAACACTCGGCAGAACATTACGGACTCTTGGTCGGTTACTATCGCGCCAACGGGATAGTGCCACCGGCGTCGCGGCCGAAGAGTTCAGCAAAGTAAGTTGCGTCCAAGGCTGTACCGGTTTCGTAGCTAGTGAGCCCGGTTTTGTGGCGCTCTGCCAGCGTTGCGCGCAGGTCTACCCACATTCAGTAATCCGCACCCGGCATTCAGCCACACTGCGAGTTTTCTTTGCGCAGACTGAGAATCTCGAGTTGAAAAAAATGCCGCTACAGCCGCTACGCCGCTACAAGCCGCATAAACATTGGTGTGGAGTGACCCCCCAAAATGAGACACAGGAAAGCCGCTACACTTACAGAAAGGTGTAGTCGTGAAAAAGCAACAAAATGGCCACTATCCGGTGGAATTCCGGCAAGCGGCAGTAGAACAGCTCCAG